>Ga0210059_1000558_pt1 | contig 48571 bp, 30 predicted proteins | sample Ectturendosymbi2_FD_188042 | JGI IMG/M metagenome (GOLD analysis project Ga0210059, IMG submission 188042) | Ecteinascidia turbinata endosymbiont from Florida, USA - Sample 2 (SPAdes) (version 2) | ecosystem: Host-associated > Tunicates > Ascidians > Unclassified | place: Key West, Florida...
CAGCTCTCTAGCGCAATCGGCGGAGGAGCTAGGGCGTTGGTAAGGCAACTGAAATTGCTGGTTTTAGGCTGAAATCAAAGTACGAATATATCGTACCCCGGCTCTCAAAGTGTTAAAGGGGTAAAATGCATTGGGAGAAATCTGTTCCTAGCAATTTGTTTCGAATAGCGGGAATTCTCGTTGATCGGAGTTCGGACAAACACGTCTGATTGTATTTGTAAGTAGTATTAATCTCATTGTCAAAACACATAAGAAAAAATTTCCAAGTTATCACTGGTTTCAGGCACAGCGCATTTATTACATCACAATCGCTGTTTGTTCTTACGAATGGGTGCTGTAAAGATACTTAGCTTGTCAAACATTCTGCAAATGTCAATCGTACAGCAATGAAAGCTGTTTATTCAAATGTACATACACTTATAAAATCGATGCTGACAACCAGCTGCACAACTGCGTCTGTGGAGCGTGCTGTCTATCAAGATGTCGATGTTATAAATATACTTGCAAAATCACTGCGGAGAAGAACAATTGAATTGCAATTGCTCTGATTACCTTGCGTTGCAATGTAAAAGTAAATTACTCGAAATCAATATGGGACTTCTTGCGCAGCAAACAACATCGTCAACTGCTTAATTCTAAAAAGGCTATTTTCGAAATACGACGCTTGACTGATATTTTGTTCAGATAATGCAGCCGCAATTTCTGAGGCTAGCTGTTGCACTTTTCAATATGAGAAGTTGCTTATAAAATAGTTTCAGTGCAAACGATCCCACGTTACTTGGCGTGACGCTGAGGAAAGCCTAAACTTACTTAATTTTGTCATAACCTAGTAGGTATAAACAGCAGATAAAAATAGCCTGAAACTGTAAAACGAAACGATCGTGATTAGAGACTGTCCTCTTGACATCAAACGAAATATTACAAAAAAGCTCCTGCATGTGCGTGGCAGTGTATGAGATTCTGACAGCATTAGAGCCGGCACTGTCAGAGGAGGAAATTCAGAAACACGTGCGTTCAATGCAGTATCAATTTCGAATGTTCAAAAACGTGGCTTGTTTCATGTCATTGCGTATGTGTCATTTAGACAAAGCAGGGAGGTTGTTGTTTCGTGATAGTACTATGCAACATTAAAAGGCAAATGTAGGCCGTGGTCTCTTCCAAAACACCTGCATTTGAGACCTGCAGTGACAGCGTTTAATATTTTATCGGCTTTAATGCTGAGTACCTGCGGTTCAAAGGGGTCTGTCATGACAGCCAAACAGACTCCCTAGATGCGCCCCTGATTGTAAAGCCAATCGCTGAGTAACTGGCATTCCTTTTGGCCTGACCACCTATGTACCACAAATTTAATTGGTAATGCTGATTGCTTAGACTTACAGCAGAGCTTATATTTTTGTTGATTTCTGCATATTTTGCTTAAATATGGCTGTCTGATAGCACTTTATTGACGGTTGGATTTTAGCACGATTAAGACACCATACAGCAGTGGTTCTTAACCTTCACAAACATGCCAAACCCTTAGGTAGTTTTCCAAGCTTTTGTCTAACCCCATTTTTTGCGACATATAACAGAAAGAAGAAATGAGTTACTGAAATCAGATGACCACTGAAACGGCTCTGTTGAAACCCAGGGGGGTTCGATCAAATCCAGGTTAAGAACCACTGCCATAAAGCGTGACATAGTCAAATCTGATGGCAAAGTGTTTGCTAGCAAATTGATTTTTTGTGAGCAGCACATCTTTAATGATGAAAAAACTAAGGCAAGATTAGAGAAAGTGCACGGACTACAGTAGCAAGCACACACTACCTATCAAGCTACTATTACAACTTAACTCCAATTACAAAGCGGCTGACAGTGAGCAGTGCTGTGAATGAGTCACCCAACTATCCCAACATTACAGTGAGGAACTTTTATCCAACGTGCTAATGGCGGCTGTCAATTACAAAACTTGGAGAAAAGATAAATCATTTCATTAAATTTACCATAAAAAATGTTAACTATTGCTTCAATACAATTCCAACACTTCTCAAAAGTGGTATTTGCAGGAATTAATTCTCCAAGTCATAGAGAATAAAAACCAGAGAATGAAAACCTTGAGGAATCAACCTGCCATGCACTGCTTTCATAACATTGTGATGTTTTTGACTGCACACATCCAAATTTCAGCATAAAGGATGACATAGTCAAATCTGATTGCAAATATTTTGCTAGGAAATCAATTTTGCAACAGTGATGCATCTTCATTCCAGCAAATTGCAAACAAAAGCTTTTAGGTGAAACTATTAAAAAGACTAAAGTAAGATGACAGAATCAGTGTTGGATTTTGTTATGATATTTTATTTGGATTTTATTATGATAAGTTCATACTCATTGCTTTACTAGGTATATGTTGATAGTGACACCATTTGAAGACATGCATTATAGTGTTTAATTGTGCATATGCATTGCCACTACATCTGATTTACAAAGTGTCACTTGAATGCTTCCTTTGACTGGGTTCAACTGATTTCATGGTAAGAATAGTAATAGACCTGTGATGATTACCTTACACATTAGCAATCAAAAGATTGTTTAAGCTATACAGAGACTAGTTAATATTTAAATATTATACATTTTGTAATGTTTTGCAAGTTGTACACTTTTTGTAATGCCAAAAATAAAATATTTCTATGGTTTAACTCAGGAAAAAGGTTGCTCAACTAGGATAACTTTTTAACACTTTGGCGTCCGGCTGCTTTCGAGGATTTTCGAAAAAAAAACACCTAAACGCACGTGGCTTTGCGCGGGAATATCTCCGCTCCTGTACGGATTATGGACCTGGTCGAAGCGTTAAAAGACGTGGCAAGTCTTCTAGACTGCACTCGAAAAAAAATTTTTTTCTTGGGGATGCAGGTTTTTTGTGAGTGAAGTCATAAGTGGAGAACTTTTAGGCCACCTTGGACCACTTTGCCTGGCCCTGGGCGCCAACCGTTAGGTGGTAGTATTTCGCTGAAGTTTTTACTGGAAACTAGGCTGCAATCCGAGTTTTTTGATACTAAGGATGACCTGCTGGGGTTTCAGGTTCAAAATTTATGATCTGAACTAGTAAAAATATTTGACTAATTAGCTAATAAGATAATTAATTAATTTGTTTATTTTAGATCATAACTTTTGAACCAGAAATGCTAGAAAGTTGATCAAAGGTTCAAAAGACTCGGACTCGAGCCTAGTTTCCAATGAAAACTTCAGCAAAACACTTTGGCCTAGCGGTTGGGCCCTAGGTCGGGCAACATGAACCAAAATGGCTCAAACTATTTCACTTATGACGTCAGTCACAAAAAATCCGCACCCCCAATCAAAAAATTTTTTTCGAGTGTAGTCTAGAAGACTGGCTGATCTGTTTGAGCCCTTAACACTTTGGCACCCAGGTGGTTTTAGGGATTTTCGAAAAAAAAACAACTAAACACACGTGGCTTTGCACGGGAATTTCTATAGTCCGGTATGCTCTACAGACCCGCTAAAAATCTCAAAAGACACGACAAGTCTTCTAGTCTACACTTGAAAAAAAATTTTTTGCCTGGGGATGCGGGTTTTTTTTGTGAGTGACGTCATAAGTGAAGGGCTTTTAGACCACCTTGGCCCACTTTGCCTGGCCCTGGACGCCAAACGTTAGGTGGTAGTATTTCGCTGAAGTTTTTACTGGAAACTAGGCTACAATCCAAGTCTTTTGATACTTTGGATGACCTGCAAAAATCCTCATCCTAACGGACGCCAAAGAGTTATAGAAAATGTTAGCAATCCGGTATGGATCTGTAGGGACCCGATTTCTCTGATTCTAGGGACCCGATTTGAAATTCTAGGCACCTGAATCGGGTCTCTAAAACACCAAGGTTTGGCTTACGGTTTTGCAGGGAAACTAGTTCCCATGGTTAATTGTAGAGATCGACCGATATGGCTTTTTTGGAGCCAATACTGATATATCAGCCATTCATGCACCGATAGCTGATATTTCAAAAAATTTTAAATCTTGTTTTCTGCTTTATTATCAATGTATTCTATGCCTTACCTGTTTTTGAAAAACTTAAAAAATAGGATTTATGAGTTAAGATTTTCAAATTGAAGCAATTTCAATATTGTGCTATGATTTTTAATTAATATTATTAATGATGATGCTTTCGTTTCGGATGGGACAGCCGACGCATGCTCCATGGTTCATCTTGTCTGCTTGATTATGAAAATGCACCTGCTAGCATTGCTGCAAGATATCTGTCTTGACTTGGTTTGTTTTGCTTTCTTGAGCAAGTTATCTGCATGCATGAGGAATATAACAGTGTTTTCCCAACACCTACTGAGGCCGATGAAATCGGCTGTTTTGGCTGACACCGATATATCAGCAAAACCCAAATATCGGCCCAATATATCGGTCTAACTTTAGTTTTTTGTGACACTTTTTTGGCTTACAATTACTAAACTTAATACCCTTTTCTTGATTTCATTTTTAGATAGTCTTGTCAAGACATTACTTTTGAAATCCAACATTTTTATGAGTTCACTACAGCAATGTGATATTGAAACAAAATTAGAGGAGGCATGCCACAAAATTTACTTTGCTGAAAGCATTGGGTTTGTGGAAATTGTTGAGTGATGAAAGCTAGCTTTAAGCCATCTCACTGAGCTTGCAGATTAAAATGTTAAGGGTTCTTTTCTAGAATGGAAAAGTATGGAAAAAGCTTTTGCCATTTCCAGCCTGGAAAAGTCTGGAAAAATATTTTTGGCCTGTTACATGTATTTTCACAATATTTTATTCAAGATTGATCATTTTACTTTAATTAAACTAAATATTATAAAGCTTGTATTTGACCTGGGTATGTTGTTTGGAAAAGTTTCAGTCTGGAAAAGGTTTGGAAATTATTTAAAAAAATGCATAGGAACCCTGTGCAGAAAAAACACCTCAAACCTCTGTCTTCAAGGTTTTAAAAAACTTAAATCTCAAATTAAGCTAACGAATGAAACAAAAGAAGAAACATGTGTTAACAGCACTGTAGTAACTGCGAATGAAATGAATAGAAAACATCAACGACTTGCATACAACATGAAAGCAATCAGCAAAAAAACAATCAGCGCTGTGTATCCAGAAGACGCAGAATTTCAAACTGTAATTTTTATTACACTCACATTAATTAACTAATCAAAGGATTAATTAATGATTTTGTTGTTTTTAGGCCATAACTTTTGAACCCGAAACCTCAGCAAGTCAGCCAAAGTCTCAAAAGACTTGGATTCTAGCCTAGTTTCTAATAAAAACTTAGTCAAAAATTCCATCTTGCAGTTTAGGCCTAGGGCCAGGTAACCTGAACCAAAATGGCCTGAAACCTGCCCCACTTTTGATTTCACCCACAAAAAAACAGAAACCCAAAACCTAAAATTGTTTTTCATTGCAAACTAGAAGACAGGCCGCATCTTAAGAATTTGAACAGCTCTCCAGCACTATCGCCTGGCGAGTTATGGGTTGTTAATGAGACTATAAACCAAGGTTAATTCAAACTGTCCTGGCTGTGAAGGTGTTAAAGACAAGGAAATGCCTTTCCTAATGACACCATTGTACCTTTTAACTTGTCTGTTCCCACTAGGGTTATGTGGGGTCATTCGACTAGTAGATACTCGTTTTGAAGTAAGAAACTCCTGAAGTTCGCGACTCATGAAAGAAGCTCCCCTGTCAGAATGGATGAAAGCTAGCATACCACAGACAGTAAATAGCGTTGTTAATGCCTTAATAACATTCTCAGTTGATAAGTCACGACACGGAAATACAAGTGGGTATTCATCAACAAAGTTCAGAAAATATGTATTTTGTTTGTTGCTAGGAAGAGGACCTTTAATTCAATATTGAGCCTTTCAAGTGGCTGTGTTGCTTTGATAAGGTTTACCAGTTTGGGCCGATAAAATTGCAGTTTGCACTCACAGCAAATTTGTCATTCGGATACAATGCATTTGATGTCTGCAATAGAATACAGAAGATTCTATCTGCAAATAAAATGTGCTAATTGGGTAACACATGGATAGCACACCGCATTGTGTACTGTCAAAGAGATTAATTATTCGGTAAGGCACATGAAATACAAGAAAGAAGTTTGGGCTGAATATTGTCCCAACCTGGTTTATACAAATGCCACAATGCCTTCAAATTTTACCTAGACTCGACCAATCTAGAAATTAGCGCCCTACTCCGTAGTAGTGCTGCAACAAGTGTTATGTGTTAGCTAATAATAGTGTTAAGAATGTGTCTGTAACCCTGTGGTTCTGTCTTCAATGCAGTTGCAAAAAGTGTCTGTAACCCTGTGATTCTTCCGTCTTCAATGCCTTGTACTACGTTCTTTTGTGTCTGTTTGTATCAAAGTGAAATTAAAATTTCACAAATAAAATGAAATGAAAATTACTAGTATAAGCCAGTTTCCAGTATAACAATCAATCTATTTATACATCATAGCAGGGTTGCTGTTTAATTCCAGACATGTACAATCCCAGGGCCAGATGAAGTGGGCCAGAAAGGCCTAAAACTACTCATGGCGTCTATCACAAAAGATCCAAAACCCAAAACTAAAAAAAATTTTTTTCGTTGCCGACTTGAAGACTTGCACTTTTGAGAGTTTGAACAGCTCTCTAGCACTTTTGGCGCCAGAGATATTCCTGCACAAAGACACATGCAAACTGCTGTTTTTTAGGCTGAAACAGCCCAGCAGCTAAGGTGTTAATGACAAAAAATATGTCAGCTTTCTTCACTCCACACACAGCATCTTCTGAGCGAGACTCCTGTCCACCAGAAGCCTGAGTGTTTGCAGATGTGCCAACAATGTCAGTTTTGCCACTTCATGCAGATCATTTATTGTCACAGGTTCTTGCAATTGAGTAAGATCATGTATGATGCTGGATGGCTTCATAACAATTTAGTTGATCTCTGATCTTACAATTGCTAGCACTTTTGACATCTGATTTGCTGATTTTTTTGTCTCTTCTACCATAGCCTGCAGGTCATTTCTGAAAGGTATAAAATCATCAGTATGTTGATTGACATCCTTTTCACAGCTGCAGTTTTTCACTACCCTTTGTTGCTCAACTTCCTTGCGTAACTGTATTAGTTTGTGGTAAAGTGCTGCTGCATCAATATATTTCTAATCAAGAGTAGGAAAGTCACTAGTTTCAGTCACCAGCCTTATCGAGTTATTAGGGTCAGCATCCATTCCCTCTATTATAACAATCTGATGTGTCTTTCGGTGTTTCTCTTGCCTTTCTCACATCTTGTCTTTTTACGAACTTTTACCTGTGGCAACTTTGTTGTACAGCAGTACTTTAGCCTCTGCAATCTTCTCATTGTAATATTGCAGCATCAGTTGCAAGATTTCTTCCAGAGCAGCAGTTTTCAATCTTCCTTTCATAAAGAACTGCAGTGGATTAACTATAAATGTAGTGTTCTCATCCTTGACCTTTGTTTTTGCCTTACTTTCACTCTTTTTTACCATCTCTGGTTTATGAATACAGTATACAATTTCTCTAGGCCTCCAATCTGTTGTTCCTTTGTTGCACCCTCAAGGAATGCAATTCCAAGCACAATTTATGAACGCAAGAATGGAACAGTAGATATGCAGAAATGCTTCACACAAGTAGCAGAAAAAGCAACCTACAGTACTTATGGTTGCTTGTGTTGGACATCCACTTGAGATTCTGAAGTAGTGACTGTCAAATTATGTGGACATCATCCATTTTTAACTATCATTAAATCAGATTTGAAAAAACACTTTGTTTTGTCAAAAGCATGCATGGTAATCAGCTTGCCAATATGTAATCTCCACCAAGACAACAGAGTTGAATCCATTTGCAAATATTGTTATAACAGGGAATCCATTTCACATAACATGACTCATCCGTAGTCCTAAAAGCTAAACTTTCAAATGATTTTCAAATTCAATTCTTTGCTGCATGTTCTTTTATCTGTATCTCTGAAGAGCTTTACTTTTGTTAAATTCCCTAGCCTAATTTACTTGGTTGGACATGATGCCTTCTGGTGTCGTAACCAAGCCGAGTTGTTAGCTGCAGCAACCAAAGAAGAGGGTTCTGAAATGCATTATATATCAAATTTGAAAGATTTTTGGCTATACTGTAGTTCCACTTTCCATAAGTAACTCCCTGATTTTTCAGTGGAAAGGAGAGTGAAGAACAAAAATTAGGTCATTGATTTTATTCACATGGGGTAAGGGTCACAATTATATTAAATTGTTCCACCTTTGGTTCTACTGCTGATAAATTCACGATTCATTCCTAAACTTATAGGGCTGTGTACTCATGGCCAATCTAAATGAAGGTTGTTTCTCAAGCATTTGGTTTTTCTTTGATTGTTATGAACAGATCAATGCAAGAAACTGACTGTGATCAAAGTGTTGCATACCAGGGATTCAAAATTTTTTCTGAATGTTAGTAGCATGCAGACATTTTTAGTAGCACACACATTTGCATAAAGTATAAAATGTAAAGAAAAACGTTCACCCACTAAAGTATTTGGTTATGTGCCATCAGTGCTTGACTGCATTTTGCATCCTTGCATTACGTGGCTTTCACAAAAATTTGCAACCAAGCAATACAACAGTGATTAATTATATATTTTGAATTTACAGAAATTGTTTGAGAGGTAACTGTAATGAAGAAAAGAGAACGTGTTTCATTTGTGTGATGATTTGTTGCCATCACTGTGGAATTTAGTTGTTACAGGATTTTTTCATTGTAAATAGAAAATACTTGTTTTGTTATAGGATATTCGCAAGTTTTTTTCTCGACCAGCAGCTGGCCTGCATGATGATGACTGTTTCCAGAAAAAGAAGGCGAACCGTAAAAGATCAAGAGCGAAAGGAGTCTTCTATATTTCAGGTTTGCTTCAAATCAGATCGGTTTGCAAACTGTGGCACCTAAGATTGATGGCAAGATGGTTGATGTACATGTTGACCTGTTTGCGCAAAGGTTGAACTCGTGTGGATATTAGCATGGCCTCCTCAATAAAAACATGCAGAGCAGTTATAAATTGTATATCTATTTGATGAACTATGTTTCCAGAAGCTGAAATGAGTCAATTGCGGTTTTCAGTTGGAATAACAGCTAACACTTTGGTGTCTGGCCAAAAAAGGGGATTTTCGAAAAAAACACTGCAATGCCTGTGGCTTTGCGTGGGAAATACTCTGCTCCTGTACAGGTTACGGACCTGGTCGAAGTGTCACAAGACGCGGCAAGTCTTCTAGAGTGCACTCAAAAAATTTTCTGGTTGGGGGCTGCAGATTTTTTGTGAGTGACGTCATAAGTGGAGGACTTTTAGGCCACCTAGGCCAACTAGGCCAACTTTACCTGGCCCTGGGCACCAACCGTTAGATGGTAGTATTTCGCTGAAGTTTTTACTGGAAACTAGGCTACAATCCGAGTCTTTTGATACTTTGGATGACTTGCTATGGTTTCGGGTTCAAAAGTTATGATCTAAAGTAATAAAAACATTTGACTAATTAGATAATTAATTAATTTGTTTATTTTAGATCATAACTTTTGAACCAGAAATGCTAGAAAGTCAATCAAAGGCTCAAAAGACTCGGACTCGAGCGTAGTTTCCAATGAAAACTTCAGCGAAACCTAGTGGTTGGGCCCTTGGCCCGGAAACATGAGACAAAATGACCCAAAAACTACTTCACTTATGACGTCAGTCACAAAAAATCCTCACTCTCCAACCTAAAATTTTTTTTTGAGTGCAGAATAGAAGACTGGCCGATCCGTTTGAGCCATTGAACAGCTCTCTAGCGCAATCGGCGGAGGAGCTAGGGCGTTGGTAAGGCAACCGAACACTGCTGTTTTTTAGACCGAAATTGAAGTACGAATATATCGTAGACCATTTCTCAAAGTGTTAAGCAGGTAATAGAATGTAAAAGCTGGTTCTAGTAAAATTCAGGCACCGCCATTGTTGCATCAGCGTCATAATGCGGCCCTTGGGTAATGGGTAGGTAGTGATAATGTGGCCCTCTGATTATCTGGTAGGCTCTCATTTAGCCCTCAGAGCAATTTGAGTTTGAGAGCCCGATCTACATTTCGTACCATCGACTACTGCTGAATGTATTTACTCAGGACTACCTAAATCACGTAACATTTCTTCAAGTGTTCATCTAGATCAGCAAGAGTTTTTTCTTTGATGCCTGCTGTTTTTCAGAGACTGTTTGACTGTGTAAGTAGTGTCAAGTGACTTAAATCATCTGCTTTTCTGCCAATTCATTGGTTGCTTTGCGAAGAGCTGTAACACTCTCTGTCATTCTGTGTTTTTTACAGGTCTGTGGAGCCAGTACTCAAATTTCAGGCTTTGGCTCCGGCATCTACATTTTTTGGCTCCGGCTCCAACATCTACAAGTTTTCGGCTCCCACTTCAAAACAATTTGGTCTACAAAATAAGAAAAAAACTCATAACTCGCTTGTTCCACTAGTTATATCTGTGGAGCTGGCAGCCAAATTTCAGGCCGCGTCCCCCTCCATCCAAAATTGCTTGGGCTCCGGTTTCCATAGCCCTGGCTTTTTAAATTTATATAGTTTCCTCTTCACTGACTTCCTGACTTTTTCCTTGGCATCTTTATTTTCAGTCAGATGTGCACAGTATCAACTTCTGGCTCCATGTGCAGCTTGCAAAAGTTCCTTCCCAATGGTGACATTTTTTATCCTCCCAAATTAGCAGTGTACAGTAGTCCTTTACCAACTGCCTCAAAATTTGATGTGAACCATGTAAATTTACATCAAACATATTTTTGTTCATAACGAAATCTCGTTCAATGGTTTCCTGTCCACGTGACAGCAGCAGCAAGAGCTTCACAACAGGCCAGAATTCACAGAAATTATCACCAGTCCTATTGCCACGGGGGGCTTTGGTGGGCTTAGAACCCAACTGAAGCTCCTCCCCTAAATCGAAATATGAAACACTAGAAATCAGTGAAGTTTTTATCAAACTCAGAATGTCAAGATCCCTTGCACAAACATAAAGCCCCCCCTATTGAAGACTTCCTGTCGACAGTTCTGCTTGTCATCATGTATATATTTTCAATAAATGACTTCTAAACAGAAACAATTGTCTGCCTGGATGTGAAGGAATTATGGAAACCTGGGCGAAGTTTCATTTTAGCTGGGTATGCACTTCCTGTCATGTTTAGCTCCTTGTGGAAATGGGCAAACCACGATAGATACCAGTTGTGCCCCAGCACTCCTGTGCAACTGTGTTGATCATCTAGCGGACCGCAGCCCCTTTAACTCTTTGGCGTCCGGCTGCTTTCGGGGATTTTCGAAAAAAAACGCCTAAACGCACGTGGCTTTGCGTGGGAATTTCTCCGGTCCGGTATACTCTACAGACCCGGTAAAAGTCTCAAAAGACGTGGCAAGTCTTCTAGTCTGCACTCGAAAAAAATTTTTTGCTTGGGGGTGTGGGTTTTTTGTGAGTGACGTCATAAGTGGAGGACTTTTAGGGCACCTTGGCCCCCTTTGCCTGGCCCTGGGTGCCAACCGTTAGGTGGTTGTATTTCGCTGAAGTTTTTACTGGAAACTAGGCTACAATCCGAGTCTTTTGCTACTTTGGAAGACCTGCTGGGGTTTCGGGTTCAAAATTTATGATGTAAGTTAGTAAAAATATTTGACTAATTAGCTAATTAGTTAATTAATTAATTTGTTTATTTTAGATCATAACTTTTGAACCAGAAATGTTAGAAAGTCGATCGAAAGCTCAAAAGACTTGGATTCGAGCGTAGTTTCCAATGAAAACTTCAGCGAAACACTTTGGCCTAGCGGTTGGGCCCTAGGCCAGGCGACATGAGGCAAAATGGTCCCAAAACTACTTCACTTATGACGTCAGTCACAAAAAATCAGCACCCCCAACCAAAAAATTTTTTTAGAGTGCAATCTACTAGGCTGGCCGATCCGTTTGAGCCCTTGAATAGCTCTTTAACACAATCAGCGGAGGAGCTAGGGCGTTGGTAAGGCAACGGAAAACTGCTGTTTTTTAGGCCGAAATTGAAGTACGAATATATTGTACGCCGGCTCTCAAAGTGTTAATAATTTAACCTCATTAATTTCCCAATAATTCGACCTTCAACTTTAAACCATGATAGAACACTATGAAACTGTCGAGGGGTGCCCAACGATACAACGTATTCAACAGGTTTTTGTCGGTCTCCCAGCACTTCAACTTTATTGCATGCAATTGTGCAATGTTTGCGCTAGTAAACTCAACTCAAATACTAACTTCCTCTTGAAAAAAGCCAATCTGAAATTGGGGCCGAGATCAAAAAATTATCGAACAGGTTGAGATCACATCACAGTCATGATCTTGAGCTCATCCAGCTTGAGGTAGCTGGTTAAGTATACTTTGCACATCTGATCTTTTCCATTTGAAATTTCCATACTTTTTCAATACCTGATGTACATTTTGACCAAATTCAATACTTTTTCAAGGTCTTGAAAACTGATTTTAAAATTAAATATTTTTTCAATACTTTCAATACCGCGTGGGAACCTTGTTAATCTGTAGAACAGGGATCACCAACCTTTTTGAAACTGCGAGCTACTTCTTGGTACAGATTCATGTGAAGCTACCAGTTTGATGTACACACTTCTGAAATAAGAATTTGCTCAATTTGTCTTCAATTATGTTATCAACGAAAATTGAAGATATTCATCCATGTCAAGACATTGAGCATGTTTACGCTATTGTCAGAACAAGCCCACGGGAGACCCACGTAGTCCATGCTGGTGACCCCTGCTGTAGAACATTAGATTTCAAACAATTTGGTTAAGCCTAGCCTGACTCAACTGTTCTGGCTACTGACTCTGCATATTACGCATGTGGAACTACTGTGCTGTATTCTTGAATGAAAAATACAGTAATACAGCATACATTTCTGAAATTTGCCCAGAGTCAAAAAACCCCAGATTTTCAATAAAAAACCCAGAACCCCAGATAAAACAGAAAAAACCCAGATCTAGTGAAAAAAAACAGTAGTGGCAACACTGCATCTAACGGTTTGAGCCCAGGGCCAGGTGAAGTGGGCCAAGGTGGACTAAAAGTCCTCCACTTGTGACGTCACTCACAACAAATCCACACCCCCAACTAAAAAATTTTTTCAAGTGCAGACTAGAAGACTTCCGTGTCTTTTGAGCCTTTGAACAGCTCTCTACTACTTTCAGCGCCCGAGTTACGCACGCACAAAGCCTCGTGCGATACGGTTGTTTTTTCTCAAAAATCCCCAAAAGTGGCCGGACGCCAAAGTGTTAACTGTCTTCAAAAATGCACTACTTACTTTGCAAAAAGTTCAATTAAATTACAATTAGATTTCAATTGTAATGGGTGAAACATGGAATTAGATGTGTGCTCGCACCAAGTCTAAATTCAAACAAGTCCTCATTACATGTAAAATTGTCAACATTAGTGTGTGCAGAAAGCTCCCAGCAATTCATTTTCCAACCAAAAACCCTAGTCTTGCCTCGAATTATATTTAATTTAATATTTATTTTGAATCAGACTCATGGTTCATATCACAAGGGTAATTGAATAACCTAAGAACACAAAAATGGTTAGTCATAGCACATTACAGAGCAGGTGTTAGATGATGAAGATAGTCAACACAGAGCGGTGCTAAACACTGGAACTGCACATGAGGTATAACTGCATTCACACATCATCAAACAGGAATCCGGCAGTGGGAGAAAATTGAAGACATTCTATCATCAGGTTCTGAAGTAAACAGCTAAAAAAAGTGAGATGGGGTGCACAAAATCATGCAAATTGTTTTGATCAAGGATTCAAATGTTAAATTGCAAGATATCCAGCTTGAGGCTGACAACCATTTGTGTTCACTAAATTTAAACTGTCTGAAACTTGTGTCTTAAGCAGGACTTTCAAAAACATGCAGGTATAGTATGTCATACTGAATAAAGTGGTAGGCCCTTGCGGACAAAGATGTAAGAAAGACCTTTGCAGACAGCATATTGTCCTTCTTCTGAGAACTGGAATGCACAGATGATGTAGAAGTGGAGTGGCAACTGTAGCTTCATGTGCTGCTTGGGTATGCAGATGGAAACAGCTCAGTGCAGTGAATAATGACAAATAAGTCTCTCCTTCTTGAAACCATGGGGTGAAAGTCGCTATTTGAGCAAATAAAGTAGCTTGCAAACCATGGTTCAGAACAAAGTCAAACACACTGAGCTGCGAAAGTCGACACAGCCCTCATAGTGATAGAGTCCAAAATGCAATCTTGGGAGAGTTTTGGTCATGAACTAGATTACAATTACTGGCCATCCAAAAAAGAGTTCTGGTGAACTATCTGGCATCTCTGTGGCAAAAGATCTCATACTATATTGTTAAACTATTGAAGGCTGAAATAGTGTCTTGCTCGGCAATGAGGAAGACATCGTTGGCAGACTGAAAAGAGTGTTTCAAAGATCTTTCAAACACAGTCATTATCACACCATCAGACACATTTGATTCATTTGGGAAGGAAAAGACCATCACTGCATCCAAAGCCGTCCTTGCTATCAAAACTCTGAAGGTTGGGAAGGCTTCAGGTCGGTTGTGATGAAATCCGACCTGAAGTGCTCAAAAGCTTTGAATTGAAAATTTTGTTGACTGACTATGTGTCAAGTGGCCTGATGTTCTGGAAGGGCACAGAAACATAGGAAACTAGGGTGATCATTCCCATACACAAGAAGGGATTAAGTACCAGGTTATGGGTACACCTAGGAGGTCTGTTTTGCTGTCATAATAGGCCCCCTTGTGCCGTCGATACAGTACTCCGCATTAATGCTAATCGATTTCAAAGGTCAAAATATAGGTCAAAAGGTCATCACACTAAATCATAAAAACAATTGTCTGATATGATTTCCCTTTTCAAAAATACTTTCTTTTTTCAAATGGGATCACCAGTTCTGTAGATATGGCTATTCAAAGTTTGGCACCCCTCTTATTTCTCAATTCTCAAGAACAACCTCGCATATCTTGGAAACCAATCATCCGATCAGTGAAAAATTTCAGAATTGAGCTTTGTGGGGCAAAGCCAACATATGTACCAAATTTCAAATTTTGAACAGTGAGGGTTAGAATTGTCTTTTATTTGAGTGATTTCGTATGGAATGCCCCATCTAGCAGCATTTTCAATTACGCTGTATTTACTGTGATTTTTGATGCTCACGAAAATCAAACCTAACAACCGTCTCAATGGAACTGCCTTTTTGTGAGAATATTTTCTTTCAAATTTGTAGCCTACCAATCGCTTAAATCTTGCCACATTTCATGTGCAAACAAACATGAATTTGAAAAAATAAAAACATTTGTGCGATGCTGAAGCGATGCTTGCAAAGTTTTAAACATACCAGCATTTTCAAGGATGCTGTGTTTACTGCGATTTTTGTTGCTTGCAAAAATCAAACTTCCCACTCTCAATGGAGCTGCCTTTTCATGAGATTTTTCTTGAGAATTTCTGGTCTCACAGTATTCTGAATGGCGCTGTGTTTCATGGGCAAACAAGCATGGATTTGAAAAAATAAGAACATTTATACAATGTGTGGTAGTGAAACATGTGAAGTCTTGAAATCAACGCTGGCGTGTAATAGCACGACCTTCTCAAAGTGATGGTAACATTGTTGCGAGCCTGTCAACACATTCACTGCCAGTACTTTTTGGTGAAATCCTGGTTTCTGTCCTCTTAGCAACTCCATAACTCACCAGGTAATTGTGCTAGAGAGCTGTTCAAACCCTCAAAAGACTTGGCAAGTCTTTCAGTGTGCACTGAAAGAAAATTTGGTTTTGCGTTTCGGGTTTCTTGTGAGTGATTTGATAAGTGGGATAGGTTTTTGGCCATTTTGGCTCAGGTTACCTGCCCCTGGGCCCAAACTGCTAGATGGAAGTATTTCGCTCAATGTTTTAGGAAACTAGTCTGGAAACCAGGTCTTTTGAGGCTTTGATGGACTTGCTAGGGTTCCTGGTTCAAAAGTTACGTCCTAAAAACAACAAAATAATTAATTATCTAATTACTGGAAAATGACAGCATTCTTCCAGTTGACTTCAAATGAAGTGTTTTGGCATCGTTATGCCATGCAGTCACATTTCTACACTTTAATGCCAACAAATTTAGAAATCCTTCTTATACAGAACTCTTTTTTCGGTCCTGGATCGAATTGTTTTTGAAATGACTGATAAAAATAAGTCATTTCATTTCCTGTAACCTGATGGTCAGTTGTGCGTTTTTTGTCTTTGTTTGTCACCCTGCTCATTGTTTCTTGTTATGGTATGTTGCATGCTATACGTGGTTAAGACATTGTCCTGAAGAAGCCTACTTGAATAGGTGGGCGAAACGTCGACTAAATGATAAAATACAGTAATCGGCAAAAGATCGAATTTATCTGCTTAAGTCATTTCGCTCAGAATGCCTAAAAATATAGGCTAGTGAATACTGTTACGGCAAGTTTTCATACAACTATGAGACAAATGACTGCAATGTCTCAGTGACCAAAATGTCTCAGCAAAAAAAGTCCGAAATACCTCAGCGAAAAAAATCCCAGATGCAGAAGTTATCAGCATGTTTCTTGCTATACTTCTAGACTCGTCAGATGATGAAGTGACTTCTAAGAAAGAGCAAAGATATCCCAAGTCTTGTGATGTTTCATCCTCAACTACGTCAAGTGCGTTGATGACTGATTTATTGATTAGTCCGTATGAAACCAAAAATCCTATTACGAAGTTGACCATGTGAAATTAGAACCGACTGTTGCTTTTGCATCTTTAGCAAGTTTTATCTTGTTGCAACCCGGTTTCAAAAGTATATAGGTAATGCTCACGGCTACTTATTTTCTTTTTTCAGGTAAAGCTTTGCAGCTTGGATTGATATAGAATAGTATGCAACGTTACTGTAAATTTATATAATTATGTATCAAAATGTCTGAACGTTGCAAACAACACAAAAGCACAGGCTCATATATCATGTTGGGCGTGTCGAAATAACTGTTTTTGTCTTAAGCAAAGTTCTAAAAAAAAGCTTAAGACCTCGAAACACTTGCGGTGTGGCACACACAAGTATGAGCAAATGCCATGAACAACTGAACAAGTTTCTTGTCGTTCAGATAGTCTTAACTTTTACTATCTTCATTACAGCTAAAAAGTGGAATGCTATAATTGATTGAAATCGTTGCTTTATTTTGCAAAAGTGTTTTGCAACGTTTTGTGTGTGTGCATAAAGCTTATCATGCTTCACCTTACAGAAAAAGTTTTTTTTTTGTGTGTATGCTTTTTTTGCAATATATTAAATATTACTGCAAAGAAAATACAAAATTTTAAGGGTTACCAAATAAATTTAATTGTCCTTTTGCAGCCAAAAAGAAAATAGTGAAGACAAACACGAAATCCGCAGCTGACCCTGCAACCACGTTAAAGTCGACCACGCCCTCTGATTTTTTTAGCAGTTTTAAAGATGATTCCAACACAGCACCAATGAAGAAAAGAAAAGTAACAAGCAGTGCTGGAAAAACAAGGCCGAAAGTTTTGAAAGTGGTAGGAATTGCTTGCTTTGTGTTTTTTGCTTTGAAAGTGAAAAGTTTTTCTACTCCACGAATAGCATTCCAGTTTTCGTGTCAGATATTAGCACAACTTTTGTTATCATCGATCAAGCCTGTTGTAGTCGTGTCTGTTTTCCAACCACGCTTGACATTACAGGAGATGGAAAATGTCAACGACGATGATATTTGTGACTTGTTAGATGAAAAGACAGCAATGACGATGTCAGAATTACAAGGTAATAGTTAAATTTTATATGTTGTGTTTCACACACTACTATGGTTTTTCTTAGATGTATTTCACCCACTCATGCAAACCGACATAAGTATATCTATTTCACGTCATTGGCGAACGCGTCGTTGTCTTTTCCAGCCTCCGTAGCGGTGTGAAAATACAAAAGTCAGGCAATCAAGGCAAGCAAGTTTCAGGGCTAAGTTAACGATTTCAAAGAAAGTAGCGATTGGGCTTTTCAAGAGAAAAGAAAAGAATTAGGGGCAGTTTAGGACTAGAGCGAATCAATTCTGGTTGTAATTCTAAGAGAAGCCGATGTTGAGGGGAAATATTGGGTGCAACTTACTTCGCATTCTCGAGAATTAAAAAAAATCGGTGACGTTGTGTCGTCTTGTTATTATATCGAAAGGCATTCAATTTTTTGGGGAAAAGAAAAGCCAACGACTGCCGGTACAAATCAGGTCAAACGGCTTTCGAGCCTGTCCGTCTATGTTTAGCATGAAAGGAAGTGTTCAAGCCGTGCATTATACCAGGGGTGGCCAAACTGCGGCTCGCGAGCCGCATGCGGCTCTTCGAACCTTTACATGCGGCTCTTTGAGCTTTTCGGAAAATTGCATATTTATTTTTTATATCTATTGCAAAGTGTAGAAATATTGTAAAATGGTACTGTGGTAGCTAGCGTGCCGTGCAGTATTACTTTTGCAAGTCGTTCCAGAAAGAATTATGTCACAGAAGCGTGGATTGTAAATAAATTCGTGTTTTCAGATTTTTATTTTGCGGCTCTTTGTAACTTGGGTTTTACGATTTGCGGCTCATACATAGAGCAGCTTTGGCCACCCCTGCATTGTATCATTGTGATACATGTTGTGTCCAACTACAAACGCAAGTTAAGTCCAAGTCTGCACTGCCAGCGTGGCTCATGTTAGCGCGCACGTTCGTTGTATTGTAGCCGTCCGAAAGCAGTCTGATGTGGTCAACATTACAACAGATGTGTATGCAACACACAGTGATGTGGTAAATTGAAATTAAATAATTACATTTTCAAAGTAGTTGTAATTTAATTGTGTTTGGTGATTTTCAGAAGTCATGTAATTATCCTCGCAACAACTTCTGAATCTGTGGCAGTTGAATCCGGAGAAAACGTTAATCGCTAAGGTACAACGCCAAACAAATAGTTACTGTTCCTGCATAGCAATGCGAATTCGTAGCAGTTGTGAAGGGTAGTTTTTGCGGTCTCCACAAATAACAGATTGATGAACCCCTACAGACAAGTGGTGTTTATAAACATTCATTGGTTTTCCTACACTTTTAAAACCCCAAGCTTGAGACTGTTCCGAATGTGCTGTGCACCAGAGATGAACGGACTGTCATACTCTATGACCCAGATCCAGTCATGCATTTTTCAAACTCAGTCCAAGTCCAATCATACTCAAATTTTTTTCAAATGTAAAGTCTAAGTCTAAATGAAGTCCTAAAAATTAACAAAATATAGCTTTTTAACAACAAAAATGTCGCAATTCTTTTCCATCAAATCAGTAAAAATCCGCTCCTGATCCTAAATTTTTGAAGCGATTTACATTCTGGATCAAATCCAAAATAATTCGTTATATTCCGAATCCAGTCCAATCTCTGCTATGCACCCTTCGATGTTCATTACATGAAATCAGATAGAATTGTGGCCCTGTCGGTTTCGACACAACAAGTTTCTTTTTGTAGCTTTTCTAAATCACGAGAGTTCGCACATTCTCGAGGGTCAGTGACTTTTCATAAGTTCTTGCTTTAGTTTCTGAATCTACGTTGATCGACAATGCAAGATGCTCTGAAATCGACCTTTTGTCAAAAAAGCTTTGATACCGTTCGAATTACCGACGGATTTTGACACAGCACCTTCATTGTCTGTGAAACAATTACTTCCACATTTACAAGCGCGTCGAATTCGGCTTATTTCATTGCCTTCATTCTCCTTTCAAATTTATTTGTCTTATGCTCTGCAACTGTTAAGGTTACCAGCGGGTGGCGTACTACGAGGTTTCTTCGTCGTTTGAGCCAGTTTTTTCAGTCCACTGCCTGGCCGCAGTAGATCTCGGAGCAGGTGTTGAGCAGCCATTCGATTGTCGCATCATCCAGAACCGTCAGGCGTCGTAACCTGCTCCCTTTCCGGTGGGTAAGGGTAAAGCTGCGATTACCAACCATCTCCATAAACAACCGGACCATGCGTCTGTCAGGTAGCAATCGCAGTAGCTTGCAAGTGGGGCCGCGATGCCATACATTGTCGTAGGCTGCTGTGAGATAGACAAACACCAGCACTGGCCTTCTTAGCCGAAAAGCTATCATCGATGCCCTGCGTCAGCAGGGTGACCTGATCTATGGTCGACCTCCCTTGTCGAAAGCCTGTTTGTTCTTGCGGGAGTAGTGGGTCGATGGTTGGTTCGACACGAGCATGATGAGTCTCTTGAAGATCTTACACAGTAGGGATACAGGGCGATGGCTCTTTGAGTCCCCCAATGGCTTACCGGCTTAAGGATTGCAACTATTAGTGCTCTTCTCCAGAACTTTGGGATTTTGAGTTGGCGCCTGCAAGAAGTGAGGAAATCGCAAAACCAGGCTTTGAGAGCTGGCCCGGCGCGGAGTATAAACTCCGGGAAAATAGAATCCAGTCCCAGAGACTACTGGATTAAGGGCGGCAGCAAGCCCCTCTGGCATGAAGGGGCCAGACATACTTTTTCCCTCAGGTGTTGGGACCTGCCATAGGTCGGACAGCTCCTTGTTGGTGAGCCCGGTGGGCTCGCGTTTCGCAGCCTTGTGTGCCCCGTTCTTCACTAGTTGTGAGGCAGTGGAGTTTGCTGAGATGGGCACAAGCAAAAGGAGCGTCCAGATTTGCCAGTAAGTTTATTGATGGTGCTCCACGCCTTGCGGCTGGAGTGCGAGACGTCGATGGAATTGACAGCTTCCCACCGCTCCTGCCTGTCCCCTTCATGCCGTGTGAGTAGGGACAAAGCAGCTCTGTCGGAGTCAGTCCCCATCGGGGCTCATGTGAAGGAGTCGCAAAGGGTCTCCACTCATTGTCTCCTAGAGGAAGGAGCGGTGAAGGGTCTCGCCTCTGGTACTCGAAGCAGAGGTGTACCAGACAATGCTACCAGCAAGCTGTTATCAAGTTTACATTTTTGTGCTTACGAAAACTTCTTTAACATGTCTGCCTAAGAGAAAATATATCCGCTGTTGGAACAATAAGGAAACATCTACCAGCGTTGTCAAAAAACTGACAGGGAAAAAAAATGTCAAGTTCATTCTAGAGATTTTTTGGAGCAAGAGCTGTGGAGCACTTTGTGAAGTATCAAATCCTTGGAAATCAGATCATCAACACAAAGTCAAGTATAAGTTTTGGGCTCAGCTCAATTTACAGTAGCAGATGGTTACATACTGAAGGGTTGTACATATTTGGCCTGAAAAGTTGAGTTGATAATCGCAAGGTTGTTTCGTAGATGTAGATCAGAAATACTAGCATTACTTTTTGTAATAACTGCATTTTTTATATTTTTGTTGTTAATCATGTTCCAGAAGTTGTACTCATGAATTTTTTTAATAGCGAATAATTGAACTGGATAAATGATTTACTGCGCAGGATGTTGCAGTTGAAATTATGTCTTGGGAAACAGATGATGATTGCTCCGATGAAGATTACTTGCATTTTGTGGACAATGTAGAAGATGGCACTGGCTTTTATTGCAGGGCCCGCAGATTTGATGAAAAAAGTAGTGATGATATGATGAGCCACAATGAGCAAGGTAGCTATTCCACCACGCAGCCTCAAGCACCATTGTCATCTATCAAAGTTTCTGGAAGAAATATGCTATGTAGTAACATTTTGTATCATCAAGTGCTTTAAAGGTCAGAATATACAATGTTTTCAATGCCAAAAGCTATTGTGACTGCATATGTTGCTTGGAAACATACTGTATCTTGCGAATGATTGTAAAATACATCAATGAGGAAGTTCAGCCCAGAGATGCCGCAACATTTTTTGTATGTATAGCAAAAACTAGAGGCGTTTACTGGCCTTCAGTATACACAAGGGCTCTACAGAAAACAAACACCCATGAACTTAATGGTGGAACGAAAATCACGACGTTCCAATTTTTATGAATTGGCAAGAGATTCTTTCAACGCAATTCCTAAATTGGTGAGCTTTGATAATAAGCAGAACAAAATCACACAAGGTCCTAGCGTTGACGAGTTTCAAAAGATTTCCTCACTGTGTCAAAACTAATATGTTATGTGACTTCTCACTGTTTTTTAACGAACAGCTTATGTCTTGTTACAAAACCCGACAAATACGGCATAAAATTCTGGGTTCTTGTTGAGGTAGCTTCAAAATTCATCTTTAATATTGTACCTTACTTCGGTGCACAAAAATATGGGCGTGGTTGTGTGCGTCTTGCAGAGTCGGTTATTGTGAAATTACTACCGGACATAACTTGAAAGGGGTACAATAACGCATGCGACAGTTCTTTTGCATCCGTGCCTTCAGCAGAAAAGCTTGCAGAAGAAAGATTTCCGTTGTTAGAACTTGGAATAATAAGAAAACATCGAGGAGAACTGTCGATAAAAATGGCGGAAACTAAAAAGGGGTACTGTGGAGTTGCCATAGCAAAGACTGTGGAACACGTTTTACTGTCTTTACACGGCACTTAGCAATTGTGGGCATCCGAAAGATGTGGCTAAATTCGCCACAACCTCACGTTCACCTGCACATCGGATCCATTGTGGGTTTTAAGCTTTGGACCACCACACAAGCACAAGCAGGGCCGTTGAAAGCCATAATCGGGAGGATGACGCAGCAAGAAAATACCACGATAATTATCCACAATGAAACGCGTCATGTACAAAGAGTATTTCTTTTCAGTATGACACCAAAATCAAAAAAAGTTTGCGTACTGTCAAGCAGCATCAGTCCCGAGGCGTGGACCACAATAAAAAGGAAAAAAGCCGCAGGCAGTACTGTTCTGCAACAAACAAGGTTGAAGTCGATAATTTTGACCACATGGCGCGTTTGTACACCATGAGATCTGAACCCGAAGACAGCCCATGGATGTTTAACGAATTATACTGGCCATAGCTGCAATAAACGCATGGGTGCTGTTTGAGAAGTCAGCACAAGAACAGATCAGCCGACCAAAATTCCTTATCAAAAAACTGACCAACAGGTACCGATGCAACACAGTAAATCAAAGTACCGATGTAACACAGTGAAGCAAAGAAAATACTCCCAACACAAAAGTTATCACGGAACAAACCGCAGCAATGCGACCGCAATTGCAATCGTCCATCCTGCGGATGCAGCTCTGAGAACAACACAAGAGTTTTGCATACTGCTACTAGTCCATTATTTAAATCCGGTATTATCCCCAATATGGAGGTGGCCGGATTAATCTAATGACTTGCAATTAATTTCAATCGTTCTCTCCATTTTTGTCGATTCAAAGCGTCCTCTTCACTCATACCAGTTTTCTTAATTTCTTCTTCCACCTGCCTTCTCCATTTTTTCGTGGTCTTTCTCTTCCTCGAAGTCCAACATCCTTCTTAGCACATCGTCCTATTCCTTCTCAAAACATGCCCATACACCATCGTACCCCATTTGCTTTTATCCATCGCATCTTGTAAACCTAACGTATCCATCAGTTCCTTCGTATTCTTCCTGTCCATCAACTTAACTCCACACATCGCCCTCACCATACTTCTCTCAGTTCGTCTCGAAATCACCATTTCATATTTTTCAAGAGTTGTGCATGTAAATTGCAAACAATATAAATCAAATTAATGTGTCGCATTTGTGTAATTCATTGCAGTCATGTTGCTGTAATGTCATAAAGTAATTGTAAATGTCTCGGTATTTTTCACGTCTTTTATTAGTAAACAGACAACAATATTAAAATACAGTGGAAACGGCAAACACTACGCTAGGTCGAACTGGACACCACTGTAAACGAAAAAGTGAAAAGTCGCCATAAAGCTGCGGCGAAATCTGTGAATCACGAGTGCGCGCACATTTACAAGCAGAAAGGGACACGAGTTACAATAACAGACACAAATATTGTGGACTGTGGTACTGGTAAGGCTAAAGTTACAGGCATTTAACGCACTGCGGATGTGCAAGCAAACATTACAGACATGATGCTCCATTTTTTAAGTGTAAAATCGCCAATTAGTTCGAAAAACGTTTGCAGTCGATCGAGACAAAAACATTTTCGTAGAACCGCTGTTTCAAACAGCACAGAAGAAATTCCAAAAAATAAATTTGGTATGCACGAGCATATTAACGATTGATGTGAGGAATGGCCATACCTATGCTACGTGTTTCGTGCTACCGAAAAGACACTGTATAGCAAATGCTATCTGATACCATTGGAAAAATATTAAATATGTAACTGAAACTTGTATTCAAAATTGCAAAACGTAACACGGATTTAAATCAATTGATTTCGCGATTTTTTCTAGTAGTGGTGATTGAAAATTCAAGTGCTAGTGATGTAAGTGAAGAAATTGTGAAGTAGTTGTATTTGAAATTGTAGGTACAGTTTAATTAAAAATTAAGAGAAGTAATTGATTTCATCTCTGGTTGTGTCATTTAGGCATCTAAATGTTGGTATTTGAAAGTTTTAGGTAACCTAGATGGTTGCGTTGTTACGTTGACGTTATGATCATCCTTCAAAAGTTGCCAGTAAATATTCTGAAAGCTTGGAGATTGATGATCGTTGCTCTAGAGCAGCTACATGTCCAACCCACGGCCCACTCGAAGGTTTTACGCGGGCCAGTTCAGGTGTTCGCTGTAGTAAAAATATCCTACATACTGACAACCTGTCCTTATTTTGATAATCTTAAATTTGACATGTTTGGTGCAGGCGGTCCTCAGTGCCACTTTATCACGTCTGTTACCACTGCAGTTAGGATTCGAATGCTTTCAGTACATAAACATAAGATAAATTAGTTTGCTAAAAACAAAGTAAGCCATTCAGTGTGCGGCCCTCATTAATATGTCATTCAATGCGCGGAACTGGTTAAGACATTGACATAATTTTTGGCTCAGTAAGCCATTTGGGTTGGACATAGCTGCTCTAGAGCCAGTAAACTTTTTCTACTGATCGTTCCTGCCACTCACGTGTTATACCAGTTGGTAGAAAATAAATTAGGCAATCTGATGTATACCTTGAAAGAAAAACGTTCTAGATTGATAGATGTACTGTAATTCCAATGGGCTGCGCAAGTGGCAGTTGTAAAAGCGCGTATCACCTTAAATCAAGGTAGTTGACTTTAATCACCTTAAATCAAGGTAGGTTGACCGGTGAAACTAAAATCTTTAACTGACAACTTATGGTTATACTTGTTAACGTTGTTAAAATTTTTTCAAATTTGAATTGTTAGTTAATTCTTATTGCTCATGGCACACAGAAGCAGTTTCATCAAACACACCACTCGTTGGATCGAAAATTTTGCTAAAATTTAAGTTAACCATGATTCGGTGGCATTTTTTCTCAAAACGTCTTGGTTTAAATGTGAATATCGTCAATGTCTATGTCTATCCAAAACCTACGTTAGTCAGTGTTTGTATTGAAAAACTTTTTATTAAAAAAGCAAAAGGTTTTCATGATTTTTAGCGACAGGGACTACATTGCAGACTCGACCTGTTGTATCAGCATGATTTTAACATAAGCGATGTAACTTGATTTAAGGTCTGTTTCATTTTCACAGGTACTTTGTCGTAATCGCTTGTTTTTGTTTACTCAGATTCCGCAAAGAGTAAAGTGGATAAAGATACAGATAGAGAAACTTCGCTAAAGACTCGCACAAAACAAAAGCCTGCTCGCAAGTCAGGACGCGCTGAAAAGAAAGGAATGAATTTATCGAAAACAAAAATGACTACAAGTGTTACAGACAAAGTTGCGACAAAAAAATCGCCGAAAAAAGATGTGGTCAAAAGCAGTGAAAAGTCAAAAGAAAACAAAGTGAACGTTAGTCACCAAGTGACGGGACATGTTACAGATAGTCGTGAAAAAAAGGACAAAAAATCTTTGAACACGAAGCAAGAAGATCTTCGCACACCTGAAAAGAAATTTTCTGCTGAGTCGGAGCAACAACCCAGTAGCAAGAAAGAACGGTTCATGAAGTATCAGCAATGGCAAAATCGTGCCGGTCCTTCTGCACCAGGTTCTAAAGAGGTGCCGCAGGTAGGATGCAGATTTCATGGTTTCTCGGAGTTGCCAAGGAAGGCCGTCATGGAAGTTTTTTCTCCCAATTAAGCCAGTTGTTTTAACGTCGAAGTCGCGCTGTATATTTACCGAAGAGTGTTGAAGTGATTGTAAAAAGTATGTATGCAACAACTTTTCACGTCAAATGCAACACACGCTTTCCACCAGAATAGTGATCAAGAATTAGTTAAGTAACGAAAAATTAATTGAGCTTTGAATTCCCTGTTATTATCTGTATTTTCTGTACGACTTACGTACACAATGATGGCAAATCAATTATGCAGTAAAGAGCATAAAATTAATTATTTATGGTCACAACAGAAAACGTGAATTTGGTTTGTTTTCCTTGTTTGGGATCTGCAGCTGATAATATTGGGACGCTGTGGTCGCTCTATAGCAGTGGTTCCCAACCGGGGGTTCTCGGACCCCTGGGGGTCCGAAACACCATTTTCGGGGGTCGGAAATGCGATTTTCGAGGGTGAGAGTTTTTATGGTATTGTTGGATGTACGTTTTTTCAAAATAACCAAGATTTATGAAATTTTGCAAGTGCTGTTACTCAAAAGAACGTTATCCAGCTTAAATTTTCCAGTTAACGTTACTTATTTAACACATTAAATTGGTAAATGCATACATCGCTATTTCTGCTTCACGCTGCGGCAGAGTTGCAAACGGGTTTGATTTTGGAGGCCGAACGCAAAATCACAAGCCCGAGCTCGACATTTATTTTTGAAGCCCGATTTAGGCCCGAAAGTCTAATTTACCGAGTGAGCCAAGATATGCGCTTCTGCGGGGAATTGGTGGCATAGCAAAGTAACGTGACTAAATAATTTATAATTAATCATTTTCTATTGAATATTTAATCAACTCTATTGCTTCAACAGTAACTGGCGCCAAAAGTGTTCCTCAGTGCGAAAAAATGTGTGTAGGCCCGAAACATTTTGACCAACTTAAGTCCGAATCCGGCTGAACTTACAACTCTGCACTGCGGTTACCACGCTGAAGATGGCATGTGATGCGATTGTGACGTTTGAATGATTGTGGCGCAACTATGGCGACGTTGTTGGTTGATGCTACAGAACTCGAAAGTTTCTGGTATTCAACCATGCAAAGTTATCAGAAATTGAGTACAAGAGTCCTGTCTCCTCTAGTGCCCTTTGTAACAACATATTTGTTCAAATCTCGATTTTTCTCTCTACTTCATTAAAAAAAACAAGTATCGGAACCGTTTGAACCCTTCGAACAATTGTGCGTGGCTCTGAGGAAGTGTGTGTCAAGGCATAAGCGGATAATTTCAGAGAAGCAGCAAAAAATGTCACTAGGTTGGTTTCTAATGAGCAGTAAGGTTGAAAGTTAAAACAGTACGCTGAGTGCTTTCTGTTGCGTCGTCAGTAAACCTAGATTACGAGCAAGGGGGCAAATAGGTGATATTTTCTGAGGGGACATGATTGTACGTAACAACTAAACATGTTTTTAACATCTTCGGGGGTAATTACTCGGTTGCTCCACTCCGGTTGCGAGTAGTAATTTAAAAAATGACGACACTGCAAAATCGGACTGTTTTTGTGATTTCTTCGCTTGTTTTAAAGGAGGGGGTGCAGATTCTACTTTATTTTTATGAAAGAGGCGCCAGCTTCAAAAATGGTTGGGAACCTATGCTCTGTAATGAAGATTCAATTCTTCTGTTGCTTACAGCTGGCTAGCTTTACCATGCAACAGCTGTCTTCAATGTTTGCGAAGATTGACTCGATGCAGTTTAATTTTTTGTAGGGTGCTGAAAACTGCTTCGAGGGACTAACATTTGTAATTACGGGAGTCCAGGAGTCTTTGAATCGTGATGAAGTGACGTCGCTAGTTGAAAGGTACGGAGGCAAAGTAACAAGCGCCGTTAGTGGGAGAACATCTTATCTTATCGCTGGAGATGATGCCGGACAAACAAAAATGCAAAAGGTTTGTTGAAATGACAGCACTCTGAGTGGCATGTATGCGACTTTTTATTGATCATGTTACTTGTGGGACGCATTGAAAAGCCACAAATGCAGTCGAAATTTACTTTGCCTGTTTATATATTGAAAACAATGTGTGTATAATTGATGTGTTGGTAACCCCTTTTGTTAACTAAAACTCATCCCACAAAGCCTTTGTTTTTCCTGAACTTTGCATTTTAGAAATTTCGATGCAAATGTGCTGAGACGCGCTTTTTATCTTTTCTACTTCCAGATTGTGTATAGATACGTGTAAGTGTGTCTATTTTGGGAAGTTGTTACCCGGGTGGGCTCATTTGTTGGTTGTGACCAATGTATATGTTTGCTACTACCCGGGACCACGTTCTGCACATATTTACCTTAACTGTAACACCATTAGCGTAGCGCGATATAGTTTTGAAAAATCCATTTGGCTGACTATGGCAGCACAGCTTCACGTTTGGTACTGAAAAAGTTGGGCTAAACAACTCAAAACCGGATGTTTAGGTGTCAAAGCTTCTCGGCACTCGAATAGTTGATAAAGCTTGGCAAATGAGTGATTGATATTTTATTGATCTATGCCGAGAGCTTGAGTGTTGCGTTGTACGTTTGTTATGCAACTGCGCGTGTTTGAATTGGACTGTGGACCAGCTGGTTAGCGTGTATTGGTGCTGTGTGTATCTGTTTGTTGCGACTTCTGCCAGTTTTCAATATTAAGGCGTTTCCTTTAGCGCATGAAACTAAAGCTACCCGGTTTTTAAGATCACACAGGAAATTGCTTTTGGTGGTATTTAAAGGCACAGAAACTCAACACAAAGATCATTAACGAAGATGAGTTTCTTGATTTGATTCGGACAACGCCCAGCAAAAAGTCGAAATATGATGTTTATGATGAGCCACACACTTCGTCATCGGCCCTTAACTCTGGTATCCGAAGTACTGGCAGGTTATTTCCTATGTGCTTTGAGTTTATATTGCCGCTATTTTTCTCAAACAATTGCTTTGGTTGTCGAGTGAAGAGTTATTCGTTTTTTTCGGAAAAAAGTTAATTTCATAGAATGCACACGATTATTTTGCCAAAAGGCCATTCGATGTACACGGCTTATATCTCAGCGTATGGTTTCGCATTCGGATGACTTACCATGCTTCTGTATATGACGGCGCACGTCCCAAGTGCGTCGTTATGTCTGAATTGAAACTTATTCAGTAAATCGCGCGAACGGACACAGTCTCGTTTCTGGCCGTGCTTGGCCAGTGCTGCTGTATCACAAATTCGTAACGCCAGATTTACTCTTGTCTTTAAAGGTTTTTGACCTATGTGAAAATAATCTTTCTACAACATTTTCAACAACACAAGCTCTGGTTTAGTGGGCGACGCAATTCAGTCGCCAATCCGTGAACTGCGCGAGTGAAAATCGTTTTGATTTGTCTGTATTTGGATTTTTCGACACTTTTGGTTTCGTGGATTTGTGCATTGTAACAAAATACTTTTCCCAAAGACTAGCCCCGTATTTTCTGTGCAAGCGCCCAACCCAGATAGTGCTTAGGTTTGCACCGATGATGCTTCAATTTGGTGATCAAAACATCTGCGCTTGTTCAGCTAAATTGCTGTTAGTGTTCAGGGCCGTTAGTCCTTTCTTTCGGCCGACTCGATCTAGGGTGCTTGTATTACTTCTGTGCTCATCGCCGTTGGTCGCTAGAGAAACCTAAATGGCAAATGGTGAATGCACCGCGGCAAAATGCTGTTGCAGGAATCTTTTGAAAGAAGGCGGAAAGCAGGACTCGCGGTTTTCTGTCAAAAGTGAATTCAAAGCAGAAGAGTCCACCGCGAGCCATGCAGTTTCAAAGCTCACAGGAGAGAACCAAGCCAGTGGAGCATCTCAAATGATGTGGGTCGACAAATACAAACCAACGTCAATAAAACAAATCATCGGCCAACAAGGCGCGAATAGCAACGTTCAAAAATTAATAAAATGGCTTCAAAACTGGCATGCCAACAACAGAACAGAATCTGGAAGAAAGAAACCCAAACCCAGAGTTACACCTTGGGGTGGTGGCGATCCTACTGGGGCTAGTTTCAAAGCCGCGCTCTTGTCTGGTCCACCCGGTGTTGGAAAAACAACAAGTGCGACTTTAGTTTGCAAGGTACGTTTTATTAGGTTCGTTGTGCTTGACAATCTCGAGATATTCCGGATTGCATTCATTGGACATTTCGCAATTGCATGGGTTTGATGGTTTGTAGTGCATTACAGATTAGCCGAACAAAACGCTTCTCAGGGATTAGAAAGAGGTGACGAATTGACGAATTACACAATGGCGAATTAGACGAACAGGAATGTACACAAAAGATAGGAATTCTGCCGGGACCGACGAAAATGTGACGAATTAAACGATGACGAATTAGACAAATTCTACTGTATTTATTGTTCTTGTACAAATGCACTTTACCCAGGTCAAGCAACTCAGTGAGACAAATGTAACCTTGCGCGCTTTTCAACAAATTTCAGATTTGAAGACATTTCCTGAATGCTTCCGCGGGCCACATGCAGCCCGCGGACCTTTAGTTCGACCACACTGTTTTAAGACAAAGTTTTGCCAGAAATTAATATTGTCATGAGGTTGAACAATAATTTCATAACATCAAGCCTTAATTTTGACGACGACTTCCCACAAACTTCGTATGTGCAAAGCTCTGCTGATTCAACAACATTTTCAGAATTCAATATTAAACGATTCTTCGATCACTTTATATCTCTTGAACCAATGAAGTCATGGTCAAAATCACCTGAGCTCAGTCAGCTCTTACTCCTAAGACTTCATCGTTTCCTAGTTCATTCTTTGAGTTGAGAGCTGACGGAGTGACATATCTTAAATGTACTTTTTCTACTCATTAATCATGCAATCTCCCAGCACCTCATACTCCCAAAGATGACAGTGTTTCATGTTGAGATACAGGTATATATCGTATCGGGTTTTGAAAACATTTCTTTTGTTTTGCAATCAAAAATCAAATTTTCTTTTGTTTTTCAATCAAATATACCGGGTTTTGAAAACATTTCTTTTGTTTTGCAATCAAATCTGCAAGTTTTCAATCCGTACTGGTTGCAACACAAAACACTGGAGTCCTTGATATAGTGGTTCTCAACCTTTTTCAGCGCGTTCCACCTTTTGCTCATTTTGGGACTTATCATTCCTCCCCTAATTTTGGGACTTTTCACTCCCTTTATTGTTCGGGTTCGTAGGCCGGTATTAACTACAATTGGAGCAATGGTCTTTATTGATGACAATAACTTCATTAATAAAAGTGGGACAAAAATTTTGCTTTCAAGTAATGGCACTTAAGTCTGTCAGCAAAAACGTGTGATAGTCAACTAAAAAAACTTACAAATACAAAGTGATACACCTAATTAAAAGTGCCAATATCAACTTAAAAAAGAAGTACAACAGTTGCAATGAATAGGTAACTTCACTATGAAGTGGAAATTCCTTCCCTGAACTCATGAAATTCCTCCCCGGTTGGGAACCACTGCCTTGATATATCGTTTATACAAAAATTCATTTCACGTTTCCTTCACGCATTTTATCAACAAAGAATCGTGTAGGAACCACGCTGAACATTTGCTTCTGTTGGAATTACTTCCCACATCACTCGTCCCCCGCAAAAGTGTTCATTGTTACCGTTTTAATTTTAGCTGCAGCAGTTGTCGTTTTGTTATATCGCAGTTGTCTCGTTATATTTCAGGAACTTGGATATTCGTATGTTGAGCTGAATGCAAGCGATACTCGCAGTAAGAGGTCTTTGCAAGAAGATGTAGCTCTTGCTGTTGAAAACACCAGCATCGCGTGCTTGCTAGGCTCCAAAGTAAGATTAACTGTTGTTTTTGTGCAGTGCTTTCCCCTATACTGTGCATTTGCATTGCTGTCGGTAACGCTATTCTCATTTGCTCAAGTCGTAGTATCGAGTCGGACCAACTCAAGAATGATGCGCATGTTTTATGCGCTGTTAGCAATTTGCATGACATATGTTTCATGTCGTCACGAAGATTGGACTTTGTCGAACTGAAAGTTAAGATTTTATTTCGACGAACTGTGCTGTAAATTTCAGAGCAAATATATTTGGTTTGCGAAGACGTTGACATTTCTCCCTTCAGCGATGTGAATTTTGGACTTCGTTAAATTATATGCATTGTTGCAAACACTGACTTTGCGCAATGACACATTTTGCAAACTCTTGGACATTTGCGACCGTATTCATAGACAAGTGCCTTGTAAGCGTGACATTGCAGTCTGCGCCCTGCCTGAACGCACCTCGGGTGCCTCAATGCGAGTTGCATCTGTTTGCGATTTTCAGTGTCGAGCATCAGTGTTGGGGACTGACCAACAGCAGAAAGCACTTATCAAAACGGCCTAGCAGTGGATTACAATAACTGGCTCAAACGATGTCGAAGAAAACATTTTTAGAGCACTAACGAAGTTTGAGCCCAGAGCAACCAGGCCCGCAACCAAGGGGCATTCGCGGCTAGTTCTTTCATGTACATGTGTTCCTTGTTCCTGCCATGTACTAAGTCTGCTGCGTTGTGTGTGAGAGTAAAGACGTTATACAATACACCTTATCAAAAAATGCTGTGCAACCAGTAGTTTCACAACCTGCTCCATTGCAAGCTGTTACGAGCAGAACCCCACAACTTGAAATGTGCTTCATTGTCAAAAACATCTTATGTTCTGAATTTACTGGAAAATTCGTGGAGTTTAATATAATATCTGACAGTGTGTGTTCATATTATTTCTTACGGCTAGGCCCAAACCCCAGCGAACAACGATGAAACTCGGCATGCTTTAATTATGGATGAAGTGGATGGTATGGCTGGAAATGAAGACAGAGGAGGAATGCAGGAACTCATTCAAATCATCAAGTCTTCCAAGATACCAATTATATGCATGTGCAATGACAGGTAGAAGAAATGTTGGATATGCCGCGAACGTTAAGACAGGGTTGCTATAAATGTTTTTGAAAAAGTTGAAACAAAGTACGGCATGGGCTTTTTCTGAATACATGATTGCAATTCAGTGTTATGGCAACTTTTCCATGTGGTAGCGATCACACGTCTTACTATTAAGTTGAAAAAGTGTCTACTTATTCCAATCTTTGTTTCAGGTCATCACCTAAAATGAGATCTCTGACGAACTACTGCTTTGATCTACGATTTCAAAGACCACGCGTCGAGCAGATAACAGGTTTTTTAATGAGTGTTTGTTATAAAGAAGGACTGAAAGCTCAGGCTGCTGCTGTCCAGGCTATCACTCGCAGTTGCAACCAAGATGTTCGTCAGGTATGCCCTGTGACTTGTGATACCATGCGTAATGATTTTTCGGTACGTAATCGTAATCTCTGCAGTCAATATATACGTTTAGGATTAGGTTAAAGTGGTAGAAGTTGCAATGTTTTTTCCATATGTTGATTAACAAAATGTATGCACGCATCGTACTCCACACCGTTGTTTTTCTAAGAAAAATGTATGGGGTGTTCATGTAGTATGTTATTCTTTTGAGATACTTTTCAACTGATAGCGACTTCTACTGTTCCAGGTTTTTACACGTTGTATGCCGTTACAGTGAGACATTGACCATGAACTTTGTTAAATCCGTGCTAAAACCTTAAGCTTTTTGCATCAGGCTCCGTATTCTTTGTGCACGTTGCTGTGCATGTAATACAAATATTATGCGATGTATGAGAAGTATATTTTGAGAATTAGGGGATTGTTCTTGCTTTTGTCGGGTAGTGAAAAAAGATATTTCTCTTACAGGTTCTTCATAATTTGAACATGCTCAAAGCGAACAGTGACAGTTTAACATACGATGATGCTAAAAAACAATCAGAAAAAACAAAAAAGGACCCAAACCTGGGAATTTTCGAAATTGCCCGTGCGGTAAGGTCGATTACGTTATGTTAGAAAAACGTCAAACATGCATGAATCAGTCAACAACAACAACTCGGTTCTTTTTTGCATCAGATCGCAAATATAGCTGTATGTTGTGCGAGCTACTTTTAAATTTTAGTTCTTTTCGCTTGGATGTCAGCGTCACTGGCAATATTTTGTCTGAGAACAAAGGAAATTATTTGCATCTTTGATCTCGAGACACCGACAGAAATATATTTTGTGTTCGGTGCAGCTTTTTTCGTCGGATTCAGCTGGAATGTCATTGCAAGATAAAACAAGTTTGTTCTTCATGGATTATTCGATTGTACCGAAGTTTGTTCAAGAAAACTACTTGAACATCAACACGTTCGCGGCGAAAGGTGCGTCATCGCGGTCTACATCTAATCGCGGATGGAGTCAATCGCCATGCGCTGTCGTGTGTGCATTGCAGGTGACGTGAAGATGCAGCTGAAACTAACAAGCAAGGCAGCCGACTGTATCGCGACCGGGGATATCATAGAGTCGGTGATGAGACACGACCAGTCCTGGTCTATGCTGCCAGTGCTTGGGATGATGTCGACCATCTTGCCATGCGATTTTATTCGCGGCGGAATGCAAGGAATGATAAACTTTCCATCGTTTTTGGGAAAGTTGTCTACGCAAGGTAGTTATTTTAATGGACATCACATACTAGGGTGCCAAGAAAGTTTAAACGGTTTATGATGTTTTGATGTCGCTAAATCCGAAAATGGCATATCGGATTTTCCGAATTGACTCCAGTTTTTAAGATATTCCATTTCTTTTTTTCAAAAAAGTGCTGAAAGTAACGCAAATTTTGACATTGGTATTGTCTTTACTTTACAAGCTTGATGAGCCTGTATTTGTCTTTTCAAGCATGTCCAAACAGTATTCTTTCAATTTCGATGCGATATCGTGAAAGACGGCAATCGTTATCGGAGAGCCTTCTACATGCAAATCATGTTTCATGTAAAAATCAAGCAAAAATTAAGAAAAGTAGACAATATTAGCAGTAAAAACAGGCTTTGTAATGCCAAAACAGGTGTTATCAAAGCACAATAACTACTTTTGGTAACGATCAAAGTACAGTGCCTGCCGGCAAAATGGACAATTTTGAATGTAAAATAAATTCTGCTGGAGTTATTTTGCCATTAAATAAATCTTTACATTGAAAAAAAAATCTTTACAATAACTAAATATTTTTACAAAGAAATCAAACGAAAAGATTTTTACAATTTACGTCTTTGATTGCACATAAATATTATATCCATCAATATTTTATCTCTCCCATAGAATTGATGACCATTGCAAGCCTTTTGGGCATGGAATCAGTAAGGGAAGTGCAGTAAGGTGGAGTCGAGGTTTCCCCAGAGTTTTTTCAGCACCTGCAGATCATTGCTGTTGCTTGGTCGCATTTCTTGGATTTTGTTTTTTAAGACGTTCCTGGTTTTTCAATTGGATTAAGGTATGGCGAACTACCAGTCCACTCCGAAACATCGATGTTATGATCGATAAGAAATTTTGTCACGATCTTCTACTTGTGTGGGGGTCAGCATTCTGCATGAAATGACCGCAATGATGAATCCTCCAGAATGGACGAAGATGCCCTTTTAAAACATTGGTATAATTGCTTCCTTACATTCTAACAGTTGTACGAAGGAAGTACAAACCTGCCTGGCCCGGATTTCCACTAAAAGCACCGCCATATTACACTGCCAGGATATTTTACAGTTTTAAACCGTAAATTTTGGGTCATTTTGGGATGCGGTACTGGGGCGACGCACCATCTTTAGGACTCCCCTCCCCAGTACAAAAGTGCTCATCACTAAACGTTAATTTTCCCCACTCTGCAGCTGTCCGATATCGATATTTCTTGCAAAAGTTGAGCCTTTTTTCTCTTTATTGCTGCAGTTAGCATAGGTTTCTTGGCTGCAGGACGACATCCAAGACCAAACTCCCTCTGCTGTTGATGACGAATTGTCCTGTGGTTGAGACGTTGTAAAAAAGCTCAGAGTGCTTGTTTCTCAATTTAACGGCGGCTGTAGATGTATATGATGTTACTTCTTAGGAGGCCAGAGCCAACTTCCCGGGACGCCGCTGACCTTATTTTTAATTGATAAATTACCTCTCCTAAGACCCAACATCTCTGGGTAAAGCAATCACAGAATCTCCGTTCTCCAACAGCTTTTTCTTCCAATTGCATCTCGACCCAGATCAATTTCGCAAGACCTCTGTATTTTAGGAAAATGAAAAATACTGTTCGATTTATTAGCAAAGTCGCCAGTCACAACAGCAACAAGTGAGCGTTCGTTTTCAACGCATCGACGGTTGCTTACCTGTTTACGCAGCAGTATAGGACAAGACCGTCTCAATGGATTGGTCCATTTGACGATCAATCGTGGCGTCACAAATGCTGCTGAGCTAGTTATCGACGAGTTGTGCAAGAAGACACGCAGACTGTATTTTATCTGTTACACTTAGCGTTGTTTTCTTGTAAAAAGGGAGTTTGGCCATTGGCATGCTGTGATTTGAATTTACGAATCCTAATAAAAGTGCTTTTTAGTTGCCTTGTTCAACAGGCTTATTTATTGACATGGACGTCGGAAAGATTTTTTCCAGGGGTGGGCCACGAGGGGATTTTTCCAAAATTTTTCTATGAGGGGGCAGACATGGTGGAATTTGTTTTTTCCCTTTCCAAACCAAGAAAGCAACCTTTTTATGCTGAAATTTTCAAAATCCCGGGGTCTTGGCACCTCTGACCCCCCTTCCGACGCCCACATTTATTGACTTCGTCGTGGTCCGCGTCACTAGGCGCCTCCAAATCTCTAAAAATTATAACTTGTTCTTTGACTTCAGTGACTGGTTATCCCCTCCCAATCGAAATTTCTGGCTGCACCATGTAGTGTTTGTACGCCATTACTGTTGCGGTGTTTGTTCGCTATTTGAATGGCCTGCTTTGGTAAAGATTAGGTCTCGGTCTAACAGTTCATTCGACCCCATTTTTGCACGAGCAAAGTTTGAAAACATTAGTATTTGTTTACAGTGACAGCAAGATGTACCGCAGTAGGTGAAGTTTTTACGACTTTTTACTGCAGGGAAAAACCAACGTTTGCTGCATGAACTTAAATTCCACTCCTCCATTGCAACTGGTGGCTCAACAAGGGATACTTTTGCTCTCGACCTTGTTTCGTAAGTAAATAGCAGGTTCGAAAGAGGATATTTACGATCCAGTCTCGTGCTCGGCGTTAATGTTTGTGTGCGAGAAAAGTTCATGCGCGGTGCTGCCTTCGTAAATGCAGCATTCACTACGAAGTTAGCAACGTGTTCCCGCTGAAAGCAAGTGACATGTTTCTTGTAATTTTTCATTTAAAGCCATGTGAATATATTTGTACTTTGCGAATGGCAGAAAAACATGACCTTGTACAGTGTTCCTCAACCTGTGGGCCACGGCCTACTGGGGCCATAGCGCACTTTGAGTGGGCCACGGAGTTAAGATAAATCATGCTAGAATAGAGCTAGTTACCCCGGCCAAGTAAGTAAAAAGGTTGAGAAACACTGACCTAACAGTTTGGTCACACATGGATACTACACGATTGGCCGCGCACGTTGCAGTTTTGTCAACTTGTCGCTAACTTTGGTGCCGTAGCTTTTATTATGTGAATTCGGTTGCCCATCGCCTCATTCTTGTGGTTTTCTCGTTAAGCGACAGTTCGAGTAAAGGATATTTTTGGTGAACACAGGTACCTGCGATGGCATCTCAGCCATCCTTTACTGAAACAGAGCCGAACGGGTGAAAATGAAGTGCCGGCAGTGACAAACCTCCTCTCAGCGTATGACTTCGTAAGAGAGGATTATGACAATTTAATGGAAGTCGGACAGTTCGAAGGAAAACCGAATTACATGACAAAAGTATGTTGTGATACTGACGCTGTGAACAGAGGCATTCCAATTATGCTGGTGTTGATTTGTATGGCAGGCACAGTATTGTTAAAATGCATTCCTGCTGTGGTACTAGGCAGTTTATTTTATTTGCAGTGGGTTATTACACGGTCATTACCACTGTAGTAGCAACGCTTCATATGTGTCTGTACAGTGCGAACAGTTCGCCAAAGATTTGTAACCTACAGTTTTTGTGCTTTTTTAAACGAAGATATTTTATGCTACGAAGACGTTTGAAATATTAATTTTGCAAAGTAATCAAACTCACTTAAAAAAATAAAGTGGCCTGCCGAAACTTAGCAAATTTTTATAATGCTGTGTGACGTGCACCGTAATTACCTTCACGCAGGTTGATCCCAAAGTAAAAGCTGCTTTCACAAGAACCTTTAACAAGGAAAGCCACCTGATTCCATATGCCGTCCTTTCAGCGGCTGCCGCAAAAAAGAAGAAAAAGGTCGACACAGATGGTAATGCTATACCCATCCAATTTTTATGTTCGATCGTCATGCCATGTAATCTCGGTCGGTTAAAAGAACGCCGTATTCTCTCAAAGTTAGCGTTAAATCGTGTAAACCGAGAAAAGCTCACCTTAATCATTGTGGCTCCTTTTTGTTTTCTCAGTGAAAAATCGTACCTTTTCAACTATTACGCAACCAATATAATGTTGTTCGGACGTTTCTGTAGACGTGCGAATAAAGATTGTCTTTAATGTTACAGAAGGTGCTGGCGATTCGCAAAGTTTGGAGGAAGGAGACAACGATGACGATGACATGGAAATGGATGGAATGATTAAGGTTAATGATCTGAGCGAACTGGTTTTAGATTTGCGTACAAAACGATAATTTGTTGCGCGGATTGTCGTAATCAGTGCCGTAGTGTTACCAAAAAGGCCTCGGCGGCTCTTCTTTGTGAGTTACCCATTCACATGCAACAAAGCTTTGTTTGGTGGGTAGGGGCACGAAACAGGTACATATGTTAGGTGCACAGTACTTAAGAGCAAGTTTCAGGAAATGTTATATTTTTTATCGTAATTACTCTGGTTTGGAACTTGTGCAGGGTTTCTCTGCAAAGCTTACACTTTCACGAATTTTAGAACAGGGCGTTCGGAAAACCCCTGATAATATTTCCGAACTTTGGTTCTTATTCACCAATGCCGTCACGTGGGATTATTTATTATTGCCAGACAGAAATCTGTAATTTAGTGTTGTTCTTCATTCTGTGAGTATTCAAGTATTGTTCTTCATTCTGTGAGTATTCAAGTATCCTTGTCAATTTCATACCCGAACTTGCTGGGAAACCTGGAAGTAGTGAATGTTAAGTCTAAACGCAAAACAGTATTGATGTGCTGGACTGGATGGTGGCAGAAAAGGGACCAAAAACATCGCCCAACCTGTCTCGTTAAGAAAAGTGATAGCACAATACATTACCTTTCCTTTTCAGGTTTAATGATTGCCACATGACTGCACTCAATCCAATGTCTCTCCTACACTAATGTGCCATGTGCCCACAATAGAGCCTTTCAGTGGTACCCCCTGATACCGCAAAAGTTAGTGTGCTAATGGCGGGGCCGGTCTGTCCGACGGTATAATTTGGGAAGTTTTTATCATGAAATGCGCAAAATAATTGATTCATCGCGCGCGTCACCAAGGACTACTCTCGGGCCTTGGTCAGAGGGGCCCTTTCTAAAAATTCGTGACAGTCTCCCCATCAACTATTGACAAGTGGAGGCCTTGTACCCGCTACGTACCTGGGGAGCAAATGGACACAGCGCAGAGTGCTTCTGCTCTGGGAGAGGAGAAAGCTAAGCGTTAACGGCAATCTTGCCACAAGCTTGTGATTGGAAACTGGAACATCATTTCAGTGAAAGAATACTATCCCAAGTGCAAGTGGCAGAGATGGGATTTTTGCAGAGTTCGCGATGTGGTGCGCAGCTGTGAAATTCCTCGAACACTGAACGTCGAGCCACTTCTCTGAAGTAGACATCTCGGCTAGGTTGGTTCGGCCATGTGGCCAGAATATTCCAGGGAAGTCCTACATCTGAGGAAAAGCGGCCACAAGGTTGTCCAAGGACCAGGTGGTGTGATTACTGTACGTCTTCGACCGAGCTTGACCCCGTTTTGATGTGGAGGCAACAGATCTACCTGGGAATGCTGAAACCGTGAGATATTTCTACCCTGCTAGGTTTGCTGCCCCCGCGACTCTCAAGAGGAAGCGTGAGCATGAAAACGAATGAAGGTGTCCTGGACTCTTTTTGATCGAGCACTGTAAAATCCTACAGACAATAGCGAGCTGCTGAACGTAGTCCAAACCTGCATGACATCATTTTGGTCCTGGTATCGTAAGCGACAAAGCAGGTATGCAGTCATTTGGATCAACACCCCATTACCCAATCTGTGCTTATTACAAGTTCACCTTTTCAACGGTACATTTCTTAACACAACTGGGAAGATTTCCCGTGGGATTGATATGAAAATGCCGGTGACCAACCTGCAGTGAGTGCAGACATGTTGGAGCTTACGCACACCGATTATAACATTGTAACCGTTGTCTAACGCCGAGTTGCCACGGTGAAAAATTTACTCGATCGACTGATGACTCAACCCCGACGTGCACAACCAACGGAAAGTCTGCAATGCATTTGTGCACATACACAGTAACGGTTATAAACGTATACACTAAATAGTTTATTGTAATTGTCTGACGATTTTTTCAGGAAGCGAAAAAGAAAACATCGGCTCAAAAATCCCAAACGAAAAGATCAAACACCAATACGTCGCACACTTCTAAAAAGGCCAGAAGTCCTAAAAAGACCAAAAGTCGACGAAAGTAAAAGAATATTTCTTCTGAACTGATAAGCACCATTGCAATGAGGGACTAACGTACCAGGTCGTGTTAAGCAAGAAAACGCGAAGCATGTCTTCTGTTCTACAGCGCCAACAATTTCGAGGCGCGTATTAAAATAAATTCTGTGCAGAGTGGTTCACAGTGAAAAAGCATTAAAGTTCGCATTATTACTGAAAATTAATGAAATCGTATTCTCTTCTGAGAGTGAGTGTTACTTCTAAAGTTTCCGTCTCTCCGTTCCATTTGGCATTCCCGTTGCTATGATCGACGGGATGAGGAAGAGGTAACATTAATCGACTGGAAAATAAGAAGCTCATTTTTAACTGGCGCAAGTGGTTGGTCACAGGATTGAGAAGTGTTTTTCTGGGTATCTTTAGTACCTGCTGCTTGAAACACGAAGTAGTTGACATTTACGCCGCTCAATGCATGTAAAGTGAGTCGTATCAGGCGCAATGTCATAAAGCGTGTTACCCGCGAATGATGTGGAAGTAACTGTCTTAACCTAGGAACTGGCTGGATATTTCCGGGAATTGTATTGTGCTCGAAAAATTCAATAAAAAAATTCAAACGTGATGTTCTTTTGACTTGCGAGTACTTACTGCAACAGAAAAAATAAACCTCAAGAGCTAAGAAATACTTTTATACACCTGACATTAAAACCAGTGATCGGAAAATCGTTTGGTTTCTAGTCTGAAATATTCCGAAGTGTTCCCAAACTGGGGTTCGCGGATCAGTAACGGTCCGTAAAGATGACAAAAATCGAACATATATACCTTGTACACTGTCACAAATAATCACCGCAGTAATAGGTAAATGAGTAATATTTCGCAAGCTTTCGTGATCGTAAATTTACAAATGTGGCTCAACGCTAGTTAGGAATGTGCTTCTAGTTAAGTGTTGAATTGAATATTGTAGGAATATCCATTGCTCTCACAAAAGGCAATGGAATATTTAACGCTTCACGCCACTACCTACATGTGCGAGACAGTATTTTTAGCTCTTACATACAGGGAGCTGGGCATTTTGCCTGGAGCCGGAGCTCAGTTTAAAATTTAGGACCGGAGGAGCTATGGCCATTTGAAAGGTGGCTCCGGGTCCCTTCCTAGATACTAACGGTTTTGCCAAATGCCTATTTTACCTAAAACAGAGTGCACTTCATAGCACACTAAACGCAATTGTTGCGAGTTACGACACCAGATGGATCTGCAAGCCTTTGATATTTTTTTGGTCGAAATGCCCATCTCCGGCTCCATTGCCCTGGATTATTTTCACAAGAATTCTGAATATATTAGCATCGTAATACAATTGCCTAGTTCAGCTATTTAATACTTTATCTTATTATCGCTAAGGCTGTGACATCGTAGCTGGCAGGCGTGGTGTTACTTGTTGAACAATGGTTCTCAAACACTTCTAAGGGCCGCATGCAGCTCCCAAGCATCCTTCGTGCGGCTTTTAGCAGTCTTTCAGTAACACCTCATATTTTGCGTAACAGACTTCGTTAGTGCAATAAAACAAAACGCGTCAATTGACTTGTGGTAAAATTTTTAGTGCGACTCTCTAACAAAATCGTAGGTCTGGATTTGGCTCCCTTCAGCGAAATGGTTGAGAACCACTGTTGTACCACAACATCTTACTTTCGATAATCAGAATGATCAAACCGGGCCTGTAGTAGTGTCGTGATCTGAAAAGAACTGAGCTATAATGAGTAGATACATAATATAAAATCCTTAGCTTTTGTAGCTGTGTAATCATGTCAGCAGAGAGTATGTTGATAGGATACCATTGCAGATTTTAAGCGTGAAATGCATGGCATGTGAAATAGGAATTTTTATTAGAAACCATTAGGCTTACTAACGTGTATAGCTTGAAAGCTTTAACCAGTTGGTAGCGAACTAGCATTGTTTTGCATAGCGGTACATTGTCAGGAGAGTATAAAATGCGATGTAAACAAATGTGTGAAGTTTTTATGTGTGGAAAAAATTATGTTTTCAGGACGGTAACCAGTCTTATTTTCTCCTAAGCTTTGCAGGTTAAATTGCGCTTTACTTAGTGATTCATCGCTGCTAATTATGAGTGCAAAAGATAAAACATCAAAAATATTCAGCTGTTTTTAAAAAGTCAAAGGTGAATTTCTTGCTAGAAGTCATATTATTTATTTGAACAAAGGGCGTTTAAACACATCTTCGCATTTGCGTTAATGCAAATGTGTACATTAGAATGGTGTCCCCGGGCAGCGCAGTTAGCTGGAACCGCCAAGACCAACAGGCAAATCATGCAACGAGTGCAAAACACGTGGTCAATTGTGCATGTAATCACCACTTCACTGTAATTTTAATGCCGGACCTTTTTCCCACATAATTAGCCCAGCATGCCATGAAAGACATTTTCCCTTCAGTTGAATACTTCGCAGAATGGTTCACCTGCCTCTCAATGTGATAGCCATTTAAGAATTACAAGATATTTTATTTGCCCAGCAACCTCAAGACATGTGCCATTCGGATGAATATTTCTTGTTCCACTTTATTTAAACAATTTCCCTGCCAACGATTGGTTATGAAGAAACCACGGACTTCGCAATTGCATTCTTGTTCAGCACAATGCGTTTATTAACTATGTATCTCCATTGCACACTTGCTTCTCCTTTGTAATCAAACGCTCTCCTTTGGTGAACTAGACAGACGTGCCCGAATGAATCTAATTACGACAAAACGCGGAAACAAACTTCCAACAAAACGTGGTTTATTGATCGCAAACGCTTCCTCCCTGATAACGTAGTTCATTACTCGAACGCTCTCTTTACTCGCCCCTGACTACTAGAATGCTGAGTTTTTATCCATGCGGTAAATAATAGCAGCGCGAAGTCAAGTTATTCATTCCAACATAATGTCACTGCGTTTTTATTTCTGAACGATCCACGATTATCTATTCTATTACATAACCAAATGCCTTTTGTCACTTTAAACCGCTTTTCTAGAGTTGTAGCCAAACCACTGTATTTTCAGTTATGACTTAGGCCAGCTATGTCCAACCTGCGGGCCGCATGCGAACCAGTTTAGGTGTTCTCTGTTGTGAAAACATCCTACATACTGACAACCTGTCCTTATTTTCATACTCTTCAATTTGAAATTTCAATGCAGATGGTCCTGAGTGCCACTGTATCACGTCTGTTGCCACTGCAATTACTGGACCGCACAAAACCTTCAAAAAGTTCTGATCCAACCTCGAATACACATTTAGGTTTATAGGTGGCCTTTTATTCAATAAATCTTCAGTTCAATAAACCAAGTAGAAAAAGGTTGCAAATATTCGTGTGAAAAACAAAGCCACATTCTAGAAAACCCCTCCTCCGAAAACATTGTTTCGTGCGTTTGGAGCGTCTCGGTGCCCTTGTTTCCTAACTTGCTTACGGCACTTCAAGTCTCACGCTGATACCTTTTCACAGTATCTCCACGTCGATACATGGACTTAATCATTCATGACGTTGATCTCTATGAGTAACCGGAAAAGTTTTCGTTTTCCAAAACCACTCAATAATGCACTGAGTGCGTGAGACACCAAGAATAAATGAAAGTTATTTGAGAAACAAAAAACACTTTGCGCTATGCGCAAGAACGTCAAGAAAACATCCCATGCCATTTTAACACTATTTTGAGACTGATAAAACTTTTGAGAAAAAAACTTGATAAGTGATTATTTTTCTCGTCTTGTTGTAAGCATCAAGATCAGGCGCACAACCAGAAAAAATATTTGGGCGGGGTTAGAATTGTGAACTCTGCATTCATGACAAGTTTTGTTCAACGGTTCATAATTGCCGTCCAAAGTTTGGGTGGAGGGACCGCTCCTTTTTTTTCCCCTTGCTATGCCCATGATCAAGATGCACTATTTTAATATCCAAATCAATAACCAACTTGGGAACGTTTACTCTCTAGTATAATTAAACTGAGTAGCTTATTTTCATATGAACGTAGTTTGACAGGTTCTGTCAACCGCACTGCTGTTTCTGGCTACGGGCCTGAGGCCTTTTTAGGAATTGCAAGAACAAATCTGCGACCATGCATGTTTGCAATAGCTATCTCATAACGAAGTCTCGTTTTCATCACAGTAACAGCTACAATTGCTGATGGTTGTACCAGGAGAAAATGCCTCAAGCGATTCCTAATCAACTGCAATATTTTACAGGTATCATCCACTGTATAACAGCATTATTTCTAAACTCAGTGCCATGAGAAACTTGGAGCAATCTTAAGAAAACTCACTATTTTGGTGCTCTGCACATCAAAAATGTTTCTTTCACATCCAATTCAACATCCCTCATGATAGTGTTGGGTAACCTGATCTTGATGATCATATCTTCACAGCATGCAGAAGATGGATTCTTACCACTCATTCCAAGAAACATATCTTCTGATGTTACTTTTTGTTTGTATGTGATTGCATATCTGCAAAAATGTTAGCAAATCACAATAACAATGTTAAAGCCTTCAATTTACCCACCCCTTCTTATTGCAAACAATGAGTTTGTTATGAAAGCAGTAGGAAGTCATGATTTTGAAAAGAAACAAACACGAAACAAACACCAACATGAGAAATTACACAACTGCACATAGTAGTTGAAGGCTGTTTTTTTTCGCTGAGATATTTTGGTCATTTGTCTCACAGTTGTACTAAAATCCACCATAACAGTGTTCATTAGCCTATAATTTTTAGACATTCGGACCTAAACAACTTTAATGTTTAAAACCCAGGTTGAAAGTCTCAGCAAAGGAAAAGCAATTAGCGAAATTACTGAAGCAAGAACTAATAGAATTATTGATGAAGATTTTGCATCTGCATCATCAAATGACGTGTGTGAGGTTTTCAAAAATAACACGTGAAGTGCAAGCTTAAATTATTATACTGTTACAACTTGTGCACTGTGTAAAATCTGGCAAGCTGTTTTGCAGTGAATGGAGAGCTGTATAACTAATCTCAGAAATTTAATGCTGCCCAAAGTGGTTTCACCATTTTCAAAGAAACTTTTTACAACATTACCTGGCCTTAATTACTGGAGGACTCAGCCATACTTTGCTTTCTATAAGTGTAATGCCAATAAGGTGCATGACAAAAGCAAAAAAACTGGCTGCTACACAGCTGTCAGCTCTGTGCTCCACTGACGAGCCCACTCAGTTTCTACTTGTCAACTGTCAGTTTTAGTATGAGCTTGGCCAGCGTAACATCTGAAAATGCTTCAAATTCTTTCATAAAAATATCTGACAAGAATATATAATAGTGGTTCTCAAACCGTGGTACACAAAGAGGCCTACTTTCTGTTTTTCTTCACAAAAAATATATTCACAGCTGTAGTTTTTGCTTGTCGGGTTCTGTTAATAAATTCCAGAATTTTTGTGTTACCTACTTCCTTTGCTGTTTTCTAAAAATGGCCATTAAAATTTCTCATAGCCATTTTGTTCACATTGCATTTGTGTCAATTCTGGTTTTCCAGACTTTTGATGAAATGATATTTGGCACATTGACTTTTCCTGGAACAAGGTGGTACGTGACGACAGTACGGGACACACAAATGGCACTCGATCAGAAAAAGTTTGAGAACTACTGATATAGAACCTTATTTAGTTAAGCATACAAATTAAGTGTTTTGTTTTTTCTACTTAAAAAAGAAATTGTCTTTGGGTTTCCTATACACCACATGCACAAAAACTATATTCAACTTTGAAGCCTTGGTGAAGGGAAGCATGTGGAAAATATATATGACATAAAATAATGGGATTCAAACCATGAAAATATGAAGCTACATTTTTAAAACCATAATTATGGTGCTATAAAGCAAATTTACCCAATAGTTAAAAAACTCTGTTAAACAGTAACCAAATTGGTGTGGTTTACAATCATTAGAAAAGATAAGGGAATGGAGTTTGGAAAATTAAATTACGCTAGTGGTATTCAACCTTTTTTGTACTGTGTCCTGATTATAGCAACCCACTGTAACCAACAACTCCTGTCCACAACTTTCATCGTCCAATGGCAATGAACATATTGAGACTTAGTTTCTATAAGGAATGATTTAAAAGCTTGCGACCCCGCCATAGGTTGCAATAGCCACGGTGAAATGTACTGCATTACGCATTTTACTGAAGAGAATAAACACGCAAAATTTATTCAACTTTGAGAACATTATGTTGATTATGAACAAGCATGTAGAAAATAGACACAATGAATAGATTTGAATCACACAACCCCATGCGGATTTATTAAGATCTTAAAGCATTTTAAAGTCTGCCTTAAAGCAGATTTAAGTGAGAATGCCCTTGGTAGGTCATTGCAAAGATGACACTTTGGGCAAAAGGCTATCTTGGAAACTATACTTTTGGCAGTTGTCAAGCAAACATTTAGATTGGCATGAAATGGTAAGGAGTAAAATTAATGAAGAAGACATGTTGCAGCTTGCAAATTTTATCCAAGCATTTGGAAAAAGAACTAGTATGTGAAAATTTCCTCTAATGTATAATTTATTAAAACCTACACCATCAGTTGTAGCAGTTGAAGATGTTGTTTCAAAGCACCCAAGAATCACTTTGATTGTGCGATACTGCATTTATTGCTGAGGAGTTGGAGTGGTTATAGCAAATGCATACAACATGCCATATGTTAAGTTTGTGAGTACAGGTACACCTTTCCAGTTGTCATCGAATGTTTTTATGTATAGTATAGAGCAGGGGTTCTTAACCTTTTCTGTACCATGCCTCCCTTTGTAACTGTCCTTAGTTTCATGCTCCCCTGACCTTAAATGAGTTAATCGGATGGAACACTTTCCGTTCAAAAAATTTCCATGTTAGAGCATGTAAGGGTTCATGCTCCCATGGAAAATTATTGACACCCCCCTAGGCATGCTATATTTTTGTGGTTGAAAACCGGGACGCTTCAGAACGAGCCATATTAGATAAATGTGGTTCATATCTTACTTGAACCATGTAGCCGTTTTGGATTCCTATATTTAGGACACCAAGAAAAACTTAAAAAATGCATTTTACTAAGAACACAACATTCAAGCATTTGCATATTTATACATTTGCTCAATCATAATTTTCTGTAGACAATACTTCTTCAAAAAGTTGTTATTCAATTTTATTTTCTTGTAAATTCATAGCAAGAAAAGTCAGTATTCATTTTACAGGTGATAAGGGCTTGAACATCCTGTTTCTGCTATCAGACCACATGTTATTTATAATGACTGACTGAATGCCTAATGAGGACTTTTTGGTTGACTGACCAGGATGCCAGGACAAAGCCTTTAAACTGGGACTGGGTAAAATGGAAGGTTTGGTATGCATCCTCTCCCCTAGAAATTTACTGACACCCCCTGGGGGGGCACGCCACCACAGTTAAGAACCATTGGCTTAGAGCAAGTGAAGATGGCACCCAATCTCATTAACCATTTTCAACAACATCAGTGTAACATGATGAAGCAAATGCTTATGTGAGCTATTTAACAGGAAGATTCATGCTTAACACTTTGAGAGCTGGCGTACGATATATTCGTACTTCAATTTCGGCCTAAAAAACAGCAGTTTTCGGTTGCCTTACCAATGCCCTAGCTCCTCTGCCGATTGTGCTAGAGAGCTGAGAGCTGTTCAATGGCTCAAACGGATTGGCCACTCTAGTAGATTGCACTTGAAAAAAAAGAGGATTTTTTGTGACTGATGTCATAAGTGAAGTAGTTTTGGGGTCATTTTGGCTCATGTTGCCTGGCCTAGGGCCCAACTACTAGGCCAAAGTGTTTTGCTGAAGTTTTCATTGGAAACTAGGCTCGAGTCCGAGTCTTTTGAGCCTTTGATCGACTTTCTAGCATT
>Ga0210059_1000560_pt1 | contig 48541 bp, 25 predicted proteins | sample Ectturendosymbi2_FD_188042 | JGI IMG/M metagenome (GOLD analysis project Ga0210059, IMG submission 188042) | Ecteinascidia turbinata endosymbiont from Florida, USA - Sample 2 (SPAdes) (version 2) | ecosystem: Host-associated > Tunicates > Ascidians > Unclassified | place: Key West, Florida...
GTGTATATGTGATCTAATAAAGATGGTTTTGAATTTTTGCTGAATCTGGTTGGTTTATTGATAAGAGAAATACAGCCACAGCTGGCAAGACAATCAACATAATTTGACACATTTGAATTTTCTTGGAACAGCAACAAGTTACGTCATTTTGCCACCCTCGAAGATACCAGTTGGTTGAGGCCCTGTCACTGGTCATAGACAAAGATCAATATTTAATCAAACACAATATACAATCACGATTGAGTTTAAAAACTCTACTGAACCAAACTTTTCAACAGAGTAATCAGTAGTAGCCTACTGAAGAAACAACCGAAAGTTGCCAAGAAGTTGATAACAATATTGTCAAATCAATTCCAAATCTGGTTAAGCAAAATTTATATAATGCCAATCCGTCAAAATACTAAATTTCATCTGGATTTAAATCCCAATCCAAGTGAATGTTCATCTCTGGTCACTTTTTGGTCATGTTATGACAAAGAGGTATATTTCTTGCAGCAAGGTTTGGTTAGACTTGTGGAAATGTCTGAGATTGGAGGAAAGAAGTAAAATGGAAACTGCTTTCACCAAAACCTTTGATCAGAATAACCTGGTAACAAAACTGCTGAAACAACATCGGGCACCATTTTTTAGATGGTTGGGCGCCATTTCAAAGCAAAAAAGACATAGGAAAAATGGGAAATTTCTTTTGACACAACACTGACTCGAGGTTTCAAACGAATGCATTGAAGTAACTCGACAGTTCTTGTGACCCGACTCTGACTCGATAAAATTTTAGATGACTCTGACTCGAACTGCTTATGATTCTGACTCGACCAATATGACTTGGGCACATCATCGCTGGTGAATTGAAATCCAACATATGTGCCTTGCAAATCCAACAAATGTACAGTGATGCACCCAGAATGAGGTCTGGTACCCCCGAAAAAACTTGCAAATATTTTTACTGGTGCTTTGCATCAATTTTCAACTGTTCGAAAGATGTCAGTGACTGAAGACGTCATTGACTGATCCTTCCCGAACAAAATTTTTGGCTGCTCTACTGCAAATGTAGTAATATACTTTACATTACATCAACTAACACCTACTCTGTAAGATATTATGACTAACCGTTTTTATGTTTGATCTGATTGTGGACCATGAGACACGAGTCTGAATCAAACACGCATATAAATATTCAAGATGGACATGAAACCTACCCGATCGTGTAATCCGAACTTCGGATTCCGAAGTTTTGCCATTGGGCGCTGAACCGCGGGAAAATCCTGGTATCCGCCATCCATGTTCCATGGGTTGTGGAACCAGCTGATCGATGGGAATGAAACCTGGACTTGGCACTCAAGTCATCAGTACTCTAACTCTTGTTTAATTGCAGACAGTGGCCGAATTTGTCTTTGAAGAATTGAATTGCATCAGTAATTAGGTGATTTAAATGCTGGATATGTCTACACTTACGAGAAATCGAAAAAAGTGGAATAATACAGATTACTGTATATATTAAGCCTAAATGTAATTAATAGTATCAGTACTCACTCTGACTCTGTAGCCTAGCTAGCGCGGTTGCACCATGTTGTGAAGCCTAAGTTAGTAGTTTAATTTACTCAAACCGTAGGCTACAAACTGAGTATGCAATGTAGTGTGTCCACTTTTTCCTCAATTTAAAGATTTATTGTGAAATAACGTGGCTGGGCCGCGAGGGAGGTGCAGTAATGTAATATTTTTGTGCAGATGAGATAGCTTTGACTTGAACTATGATCAGGGATTTATTCACAGCTGCTGTGTTATCTTCTTTTGGTGTTTTATCTTTTAGCTTTACGTGCATCGGGATGGTTTGCATGTGGCCTGCAGCGTTTTTGATAGGGATAACACTTGGAGGGCCAGGCAGGCTGGAGGGCCATGTTTCACAGCCCGCCCGGCCCATCGGCCCTCTGTTTAGTGTCATCCTTTGATAGGCAGTGTCTATTTTGCTGCCAAGATCATAGATGCCAGCAGCAACAGGCTTGGCAAAAATGAAGTAAACAAAAGATAAACCATAAAGCTAACCCCTCACCTTAACTCTTAACAGTAACCCCTAACGGTAATCCCTACCGAATGCTAACCGTAATTCAAATGCTAACCGACGCCTAAACGTAACACATAAATAAAGGAAAAAGTTTGGAAAGTTATGAAAAAAGTAAAAAAAAGAAAAGTGAAGTCGCCTAGGTGAGGGTCGAACTGAAAAGCAAGGGCATGCCAGACTTGAAGCATGACCACTATGCTATGAGCAGCACGCCGATTGCATGACAAACTGACCTTTTTATTCAAATTGTGTCATGCCATGTTCGACTAGCAGCACAATAGCTCCAGCTGATCTGTTGCCGCCAGAATATTGGCAGTACAATAGACACCACCTTTTTGATATAGGGAGTTTGCCATGGTGTTTTGTATGATACCTTTTTGGAGTAGTTTAGAATATGGTTTGTAGGTTATATTTTGTTTTGTTCATTGTACGGTGTTATTAGACCTATTTTCTTTAAATGCCTTTATCCCTAAGTGAGATTCTCTTCTAGTTTTTATATTGGTTATGCTTTCTCTGAACCCAACCTGTGTGATTGACTAAGTAAATCCTATAGTTGCTTAGTATAGCAAATGCTTGGGTTGTTATATTCTTTAAATGTCCACCATGGTTTTCTTTTTTATTTTATTTTGTAATTAAGGTTTTTTTTTTTATTTTAACTCGTTGGCTGTCGGCCTACGGTATATTCGTACTTCGATTTCGGCCTAAAAAACAGCAGTTTTCGGTTGCCTTACCAACGCCCTAGCTCCTCCGCCAATTGCGCTAGAGAGTTGTTCAACGGCTCAACCGGATCGGCCAGTCTAGTAGATTGCACTCGAAAAAAATTTTTTGGTTGGGGGGTGCGGATTGTTTGTGACTGACGTCAAAAGTGAAGTAGTTTTAGGGTCATTTTGGCTCATGTTGCCTGGCCTAGGGCCCAACCACTAGGCCAAAGTGTTTCGCTGAAGTTTTCATTGGAAACTAGACTTAAGTCCGAGTGTTTTGAGCCTTTGATTGACTTTCTAACGTTTCTGGTTCAAAAGTTATGATCTAAAATAAACAAATTAATTAATTAACTAATTAGCTAATTAGTCAAATATTTTTACTAACTTACATCACAACTTTTGAACTCAGGCAAAAAATTTTTTTTCGAGTGCAATCTACTAGACTGGCTGATCCATTTGAGCCGTTGAACAGCTCTCTAGTGCAATCGGCGGAGGAGCTAAGGCGTTGGTAAGGCAACCAAAAACTGCTGTTTTTTTTGCGAAGATTGCCAAAACCACCCAGACGCCAAGGTGTTAACAGTGGTGTTTCAATTCTATTTGTGGCGTTTCCTGTAAGGTACTGTCTATTTATTTTGCTGCATGAGGCAAGAGGTCCCCTGGGGCTATTTTGCCTTTAGTCAAACACGATTGGTTAAGGTGGTCATGTGATAAGTACGATACGCAAAGACAATGGATTAGGGTTTAGCCTACAGTTCACACAAATGCATACAAGAAGCCACGAACAGCTTGTCAGCACTGAAACCCTGACAAGACTCATCCATGCATGTTGGTCTGGGCTGTTACAGATGTCACAGTCAACTAAAAAGGTCACAGGGTTGTCAGATATAATTTTTGCCAAGGTGCCAAATATAGACCAGAAAAGAGCCAAATTCCAAGACAAGGGGCCAAAAAAGGGTCAACCATTTTTCTAAATTTATCAGCAGTTACGAACTCAATGAATTCATATTTAGTAATTTCTTAAATTGCAATGCTCCTCAATCACACATGAAGCTCAACAGCAAAACAAAGACATGATGAAAGATAGTAAAAGAACAACTTGATTTCCATGTTAAGCCATGATAAATGGAGGTAAATTTAGCATCCTTGATAACGGTAAGTACTAAAGCGATCAACGAAAATCTGAACAAAACCAATAAACACATGCACTTTGCCAACACACCTTGCCAAATAAATAACAGTTAGGGAACACAACAGTTCTTATCTGCTACCTCTACAATTGCAGCAAGAAAGTTATTTTGATGTAAGTATGTTCACATTAACTCAAACTACAAAGTTCGTAACAAAACAAAATTTTTAAAACTTTCAACATGTAGGAATTTGATTAAAATCTGTAATTGGTTTGTCAAAAAAGTGAAAAAAAAATGGATTTTTGAACCCGGACGCAAGGCGGCCAGATATAATTTTTGTAAGGGGTTAAATCTATCCTGGAAAAAAGCCACAATGGGCCAAATAAAAATTTTAGGACCAGCAGGTATTATTTGGGACCAAGGGTCAACCTGGCAACCCTAGTCATGTGTTCTGAACTTGTCATGTGGTCACTTTAACCAATCATATTCGGCTAAAGGCAAAATAGCTCCAGCAGTGCCTTTGTCTCATGAGTCAAAGTAGACACTAACTTTCTGTAAACCCTTTATTGCTGTGTATGGGCAGTCGCCCAATGACATCTATCTATGGCTGTCACTCTTTGCCCCTGTCATCCTGGTTATATATTATGTGTTCAAGATGCTAAATAAACTGAACTGTGCCAAAATGAGCTTTTATGTAAAACTGTAGTCGGGTTGTAATGCTGTGGTTCCAAGTTTTGGTAACTTTAAATATAATCATGATTATTACTGGCTAAGTAGTCTTGTGTGATAGAGTGTGTACCACCAAAGTAAGCAAGCTATGTTTGAATCTTCGCTAAGTCAAGCCGAAGACTTGAAAAAGAATGTAGTGTAGCTGATACAACCTTGTGTTTTGCATTAAGGGTGGGTGCAATGGAAAGCTTCATGCTCAGTGCACCATTTGGCATTCCCAAAAATATTTTATTTTGTGCTTCTTTTCTTGAAAAAATTGTGTTCGAATCACATTTAATTTTGCAAAAAGTGAAGTTTCCTAGTGCAGTAGTAATTAACAGATGGAGCTCAGTATGTGCTTTTCTATATTAAACAGTTCAGGTAAACTGCAAAGGTTAAACATAGAGATCGACCAATATGGCTTGTTTGGGGCCGATACCGATGTATCAGTCATTCATGGACTGATAGCTGATACTGATAACTTATATTGCCAAAATTTGAAAATCTTTTCTGCTTCCATATCAAAAACATAATGAATTGTACCTTTTTTCAAAAACTTTAAAAATCAGCATTTACCAGTCAAAATTTTACAAACCGCAGCAATTTCAATATTTTGCTATGCTCTTTCTTTAATCTGATTAATTGTGATGTTTTTTTTTTGGCTGCGACGGCCGACACGTACTTCATGGTTCATCTTGTCTGCTTGTTTGTGAAAGTGCACCTGCTTGCGTTGCTGCAAGATAACTGTCTTGACTTGGTTCGTTGTGCTGTATTGCACAAGTTGTCTCCATGCGTAAAGAATATAACAGCATTTTGTTAACACGTACTAAAGGCTGATATTTTGAGGCTGATGAAATCGGCCATTTTGGCCGATGCCAAAAATAGCTGGATATTGATAATATTGGTAAAACCCTAATATCGGCCCGATATATCGGTCTATCTTTAGTTAGAAGAGAATTGGATGACCCCCAATCACCCTGAATTCCAGATTTTTAGGTAGATTTATAAAATTTTAACAATATATTTTACATTTTATGTATTTTCATGGTACAGTTGGTTAAGCACCCACCACCCAGCCTGGTAGGCTGAGTTCGACTACTAGTTGGGTCATATCAAATGCTTAAACTGGTTCTTGCAGTCTGTCCAGCATCGTGCTTGGTGTTGATGGGTGGGTGCAAAGAAATAGACCATGTGTGGTGCTGCCATTGACTTTCCACCAATGCAGTACTCACTATGAAAGCAGCTGTGTTGCCCACAGTACAAAAAAGTGGAGATAGGCACCCATAGACCACATGGCTTTCTGAGAGGGCTACAAAAACATGTATAAATGAGACTGAACCAATGCAGTATTCACTATGAAAGTAGCTGCAGGGCCTACCATGAAGATAGGCACCAGCGAACCAGTCATGACACTCCAAAGGGAGTGCAATGAAACTTCCTAGATGATTGGCATTTTAGTGGGCTGAAAGATCAGTCAGTTGCATTTAAACTTCTTCAGAGTACATTATACTGTTCAAGAAAAATTGCACTAAAACATTCTTCCTCTTTGTCATGTCCAGATTAGGCTGATATTTTATTGTGTTCAAGCTGTGTTTTTTTCTGACTCCAAGGAACACAATGTTTCAGAATCCTGGTGGTGCAACTGGTAAGTCATAAAATGTATCATATTGGACTACACCTTTAAACTACATAAAGTTTTGTTTGTGTGCAACTGCTGAATTGGTCTGTGTAAATGTATTTTGTTCTTTTCACCAAGTTCTCAAATAAATCTGAAAAGCTGCATAGACTTAAGGGAAGCAACAAATCTTGCACATCTGAAAAGCAAAACTATATTTTTGGTGCATGAATGTGGTTTGTGGTGCACAGCTATCATCTTTTTGCACAAGTAGTCATAGCAAATAATACAATGCAAAGTTAAATTTGAAAAATGCGGTGTGGAACTAGCTGATGTTATTTGGTAATATTCTGGTTACAATGGGGTACATGACTTTTCGGCCATGGGACATTTCGGTCACGACATTTCTGTGCATAAACAACTGATTGCATTTGTTTATTGAAATGATAGGCAGGCGAAATGTCATGCAAGCTGGTGTTATACCAACTCCCTTTTGAGGAGCCATGATTGCGATTAAATCTGAATTGTAATTATGAGTTTCAAGCATTTGCAATTAATTGCAAAATATCGATATTGATTTAATTTGCTTGCTGATGTTAATGAAAATCATATGTTGATTAACTGTTGAATCTTGGATAATGTTCGTAATTTTTAAAAATTAACCTTTCATTGATTTAAGTACTTTTACATTAAAAAGTGAACATGTAAGATTTCGGCAAGATTTCATAGTCTGGCCAAAACGGCTCAGACAGAAACGGCTCAGAACGAAACGGATCAGACCGAATCAGCTAGACTGAAAAGTCCTGTTCCGGGTTACAAAAGTTAAATTTCTTTTTTCCCCTCACTTTTTAACACCTTGAGAGCCGGGGTACAATATATTCGTACTTTGAAATCAGCCTACAACCAGCAGTTGTCAGTTGTCTTACCAACTCCATAGCTCCTTTGTCGATTGCGCTAAAGAGCTGTTCAAACCCTCAATAGATTTGGCAAGTCTTCTAGTCTGCACTAGAAAAAAATTTTTTGGTTGGGGTTGCAGATTTTTTGTGAGTGACGTCACAAGTGAAGTAGTTTTTGGCCCATTTTGGCTCATGTTACCTGGCCTAGGGCCCAACCGCTAGCCAAAATATTTCGCTGAAAGTGTTCATTAGAAGCTAGGCTCGAGTCTGACTCTTTTGAGCCTTTGATCGACTTTCTAGCGTTTCTGGTTCAAAAGTTATGATCTAAAATCAAATTGATTATCTAATTAACCAATTAGTAATATTTTCACTACTTTAGATCATCACTTTTGAACCCGAAACCCTAGCAGGTCATCCAAAGTATCAAAAGACTCGGATTGTAGCCTAGTTTCCAATAAAAACTTCAGCAAAATACTACCATCTAGCGGTTTGGGCCCAGGGCCAGGTGAAGTGGGCCAAGGTAGCCTAAAAACCCTCCACTTTTGACGTCACTCACAAAAAATCCATACCCCCCAACCAAAAAATTTTTTTTCGAGTGCAGACTAGAAGACTTGCTGCGTCTTTTGAGCCTTTGAACAGCTCTCTACTGCTTCCGGTGCCAGAGTTACGCGCACACAAAGCCACGTGCGATCTGGTTGTTTTGGCATGAACCACTTGATTTAGACCGGACATGAAAGTGTTAAGGGAACTTGTAAAAATTCCTGCATATTTTTGATAATATGGATGCATTGTAATGTGAAGACAAACCAGTGTAACAAATAGCTACAAAGACATACTTGCAGTACAAGTGGTTTCTACCGTCCTTATTAAAGCCTTCCCATACACATAAGTGAACACTATTATGTTTTTATGTGTGAAAAAGGCATTTTTGGTGCAAATTTATAAATAATGAAGCTATTGTCCAGTGTACAGAGTTAACTGATGATGCCACTCATATACTAATAATTTTTGTAAAGTGCAGGTGAAATTGCCTGAGTTGATAAAATTGTTTGTGCAGTTACTAAAACCCTTCTTACCTTAGTATTGAAAGTTTCACTTTCTGTGGCAACATCCTACACTGCCATGCTTCTCAAATTGTTATAAAACTACTCAACATTTCAGTCTGCATCAATGAATGGTAAACTGGTAACTTTAATGGTTACCAGTATGTTAGATTGCAGTTTAGCATCTTGGTTTATCTTGAGGAGCTCCAGCTTACATTTGATACTGTATAACAATGAGGACTTGTGTGTTTGTCCAAATTTAGACTTCCTGAAAATTGGGTTGTTATTTTACATTTTTAAAACCGTGTGTATAATCATTAGGATATGTTATTGTTAGTGTATACTAAAGATATTTACTTGCCAGATTTAAGCTTTCATATCTAATGTAGCATAGTCCTTCCAAGTGCAATGTACAATAGTCTCTGTATGAAGTTGCTAATTATCAACAAAAGGTTAGGCATACTAGCAACATAAACTGGGAACACAAACAAATGTCTATTTTTCAGGTGCACTAAACTTTTCATTAATATGTTTACATTTTTATTACCAGATTTTGGGGGTGGATTTGGTGGCGGTGGATTTTCTGCTGGAGGGTTCAGTTCTCCTGCTGGTGATAAACCAAGGGTAAGCAGCCAATAGTAGAACCTCTTTTAATCCACATACCTTTTTTCTTTCATAAATAGAATATGTTTGTTTGCTTTTTTGTATATTTGCTAATGATTTACACACTAATGATTTCTTATAATGTGCTTTTACCTGATCCAGGAAGTTTTTTCATGATAAGGGCTAAACAGAGCTTGTTAAGTTTGACACGTCATTACTCTCTGCCAGCCTTCTTTGTAAGAAAAAATAGTCATTGGCTTAAGTATTTTGTTAATTGTAAGACTTGTGTTGCGAAGCAAGCATGATTTTAATATTTTGGGATAAATATTCGCCTGTAATGTTTTGTCTCGTTCAAAACTGCATGAACAGAGCTGTGGCAATCAAACAGGGTGACTAATTGAAAAAGAAACAAGTACTCTGTAACCTAGTTTCAATTGACATGATTTTGTATTGTTATTTATGGGTTTAGAACTATGCATAAAGCTTTCAGCAACACCATCCTGTGGTTTTTCTTTTAATGTAGCTCTATTTTTTATTTTTTAATTTATATCAAACCACAGGCATATGTTGTCTCAGTGTTAAGTTTGTCTTAGATACATTCAGCAAGCAAAAACTTGAATTGGAATATTGCTTTGGTAAATTCACTTCTCTGTTGTTTGTGCATATCAGTCTGAAATATCACCGCTTACAAGTTCTTATTGTTGATGATAATGACGGTCCTGGGATGCATGCTGGTTTAATTTTGGGATGTTGGCAATGAGTCCCACAGCAAATTTCTGCAACTTTTCATAAAACAATTGCTTGTGTGAATCATCTAATTTTCTACTGTGCTTGAAACATAAGCCTTGGTGAGCAAATAAATATATTTTAGGTAAAGACACTTTTTGCATTATGCCTGTTATTACATCTGGCCACTTTCACAATTGACATTGTTTGCAGTGTATCATGTTGTAAAGTATTTGGGAGAGAATACTAGTACTCAGGAGTGGTATCAAGACTCTGCCATCATGATTCTTTGATAACACTCCTTGCTAATAAATGAGGGAACACACTGGCAAGCAAAGTTTTTATGCAGAAATTTCGATATCAAAACATTACTCCAATAACTGCTTCACATGTGGAGGAAATGACTTTTGATGATTCAGTTTTTCGTCTTGGGGATCATGAAATTACTCAAGTTACAATAGTTGGAACTGTCGTGCAAGTAGAAAAGACACAGACATGCATCACTTACCAAATAGATGACACAACTGGAACTGTTGCTGCAAAGCACTGGTAGGTATTCTGGTTATCCGTATTGTTAATGGCGTGAGTCATCTACGATTTGATGTTTGTCTAGTAAAGTTAAACTTTCCATGCAACATGTTTTGATGTGTCAACAAAACGAGCATGCAAATTAAAAAGAAAAATTTGGCCTGAAACACGTTGGTACAGTACTCTTTAGAAAAAAGTTTTCTGTTTCTTACTTTCAGTTAAACATGGGATGCTAGGTAATTTTTAAACCCAGTTTTTGTTTCACAAGCATTTTCAGAAACAGAGCTGTTTTGGAAATGAAGAAGATATTTGTGTACTAAGATATTACATCAGCTGAAAACCGTCTAGTTGCGCGTGTGGATTTGCTTGGTACTTTCACCTTGTACGGAAATTTGTTACCGCACAATTTAACTAGTTATTACAGGTCTTGTGATTCACATGTTTCACATTATCTGAAAAAATTTCAGCAAAATTCTCCCTCTTGCTCCTTCAAATTAGGGTCTCATTTGATGCCGAAGAAGATCCAACAGGTGATGATTCCACGGTATTTGAGGAAGGAACAGTTGTCCGTGTGTTTGCTCAAGTTCGAAGCTTCCAGGTAAGGCTTCCTTTTTTTTGTTCAGACATTTTTTGCTGCGTTGTTTTGTTTCAGATTGCCGAAAAATACAATGAAGCTGCTCACGCTCACACCGCGATCGAGCAGCCATCAGTGCCTGCTCCGGGTCTAAAGTAGAACTTGCGTCAGGTTTGAATGCGGAAGCGAGAGCAACTGGATTTTGCTGTGGTCACTAAAGCGCGGTTATTATCCCACCGGCGATGGCGTTGTGTAGTCCACGTTTCAAATCCGGTATTGTCCCCGATACGGAGATGGCCGGATTAACCTAATTACTTGCAATTAATTTCAGCCCTTTCCATTTTAATCGAATTTTTTTTCTATTACATTCAAGCGTTCTCTAGACTAAGACCGATTTTCTTAATTTCCTTTTCCACCGGCCTTCCTCGTTTTTTCTTGGTCTTCCTCTTCGCCATCGTCCATTTACTTTTGAAGTCCAACGCCCTTCCTAGCACACATTTTGTAAATATTATTTTTTTGCGAACTGCAGTTGCTGGAGAAGATTGCTTGAAAAACGACCAGATTTGGCAGAGAAAGACAATTTTAAGACTGGTGTTCGTCAATGCCCACCCCTTGCTTTTCACGTTCTGAACCCACCGAACCAGTTCCGTTCCGCGGCTCGCTGGTTGCCCACCGCTGTGCTAGAGGATTTTAAATTTTGGTCACTTTTCTGTACCACTACTATTCTACTAGAATGAAGGGGAAACGCCCAAGAGGAAAGAAAAGAATTAAAATGGTAGATGATATCATGACTGACACTTATGCACAAATGAAAAGAAGAGCTGAGGATAGAGAAGAATGGCAGAGGGATGTCATGAGAGACCTGCCGTAAGGCAGATTACCTTGATGACTATGCTACTGTAGTGATCGGAAAGCCCGAGCGGCATGTGCGCAAAGCTTCGCACTGTGGCAGCAAGCAACAATAGAGTTCGCACGACGAGATCACTATATTGTTGCTTGTTCGCGCCACATATATATAGGTGTTGTTCTTCGCGCACATTCCGTTCGTGGTGAAACGCGCATTAAGCGCAACGACAGCGGAGAGGTTGCAACACTACAATACTACGTCTTAAACCAAACAAAAGATTGAAACCACCTGGTAGATTAGCGGGAGTTCTTTGAATGGTTTATTAAAAAAAAGGAAATATCGCTAAAACATTTTTAAGCCGCTTTTTCTGATATTATAGTAGCGCCCACATTTTCCTAGAAGTGTCCAGCGTTCTTAAACCCCAAAATTTCTTGGTGCTATTTGAAAAAGCATTCAGTAACCAGTTCGGTCTTTTGGAAATTGCACTTAATTTATTCACCACGCTTCTGTACATTTCTCATAATTCACGTAGAGTTCATGTAATCCACTTATTTTGCAAGGACTTATGTCGCAAAAGGGTTGCTATCATAAACGGGTGTAAAGATATTTTTTTGAAGAATTTTAAACCAAAACTTGCTTCGTTTATCATGGAAGCGAGGATGGTTTCTTCTTATTTTCAGAAAACAAATTAGAGATGCGCTGCATCTCTAATTTCAATCTTTATAAAAAAATTCAAATGTAACAAAAATAAAAAAATTTATATTTGTTGACAACGCCGCAGCGGCGATCACACGTGTTAGTTCGTTGGAGTGACGATCTCGCCAATGCTTTGTGATGATTTAAACGAAATCGTCTTGAACGATTCGAAAACGGCTGTTTTTATCGTCAGCAAGATTCGATAAAGCGCCGGCGTGCTGGTGTACCAAAAAAGGAGACAGCCAGTGGATTTTAATCGTAATTCATCAGACTAGTAGCAACGCTAGGAATGCCGGACAACTGAAACGCCTGGGAAACCAACGGAAGTGCGTTGCTAGCGCTAATTTTCAGTCGTTGCATTGAAAAAGATTTTTATGCTAAACTTCCTATCAGGGCCGTACCAAGGCCTGATGGCGCCCGGGGCAAGGAACAATTTTCGTGCCCCATGTTCGAACCTAAGGTCTTTCGGGAGCAAATGCACTGTATTGAAAAAGTGCTTGTGACACTGTTGGGACTTTTTGGCGCCCCCGTTGTGGTTCCGCGCCCGGAGAATTGCGCCCCCCTCGTAACGCCCCTGCTTCCTATGCGCATAGACACGTATATGGTTACGTCAAAAGCAGACATTGTTTCTGTCATACGTTAGCTGTGCTATTGCAAAAAACGAGTAGTTTTGTTAATATCGCGTGTGAATATATATGTATATGATGTAGGGATGGCCGATTGTGTTGGTTACATTCTTTTCTTGGCCTTGCGTTTTTTCGTAGCTTGCGTGTCAGTTAAAAATTTGCGGCGGTGTTTCGTCAGAAAGACAGGTTGAAAAGACTGAGCAACTTGTTTTTCTTGCATCAAATCCTGCTGCTAAGCACGCAGCGAGCAGCTGTCGCTAAGCGCTTCTTTTTTCTGGTAGAAAACTGTCACCCTCAACACCTTGCACATTCGAGCCGTGCAAGACTTAAACGAAATCACCGTTCACATGCTTGAGTGCATAAAGTTCAAACTACTTAACGAAGCAAACAAAAAGAAGGCTCAGGTAAGTTACAGTAGGTGTCTTCCTCTGGTTGCAATACGTAATAGTACTCTTACGTCACAAGCGATGCGCGTTGAAAATTTTTTAAAGTTTTTGATACGGATCGTTGGGTTCATTTATGCTGCCTATGTAGCGAGAACTCTGCAATGCTACCGTAGAATAGCCTAGCCTTCGACAAAATCGTATATTTTTACGTGATCCCTGTTGAGCAAAACGTAGAGAAAATCGTTCAAAGTCGTGTAATGAAACAACTCAAAATAAACAAAGACTTAATTGAGTTTTGCGCTGGCTTTGACAGTCACAAAAGTTGTGCTAAAGTGCAAAAACCGTTGCGACTGCTCAGTGGCGCTGAAGTTCAAACAAAGTAGAAGTTGAAACCAGTTTCCATGCTTGCTTTCAGTTGGGCAACACGTCGTCGATGTCTGGCTTTCAGGGCCACGGCTTCGGCAACCAGAGCAGCGCTGCCAACCACGGAATGGACGCCGTCCAAACACAGGTAAGATTTGTCATCTGATCGCTCACAACAGCATCGAATGATTGCCGCGTGTAGCTCATGTAGTGTCCCAATGTGCAGTGCTTTGAATATCCAGAGCAGTGGTTCTCAACGTGGTCCAGGTGGACCACCAGTGGTCCTTATTGACGGTCCGCAGAGAGTTCCTGAATCCTTGACAAAATGTTCACTGACCTATGCGCTATATAGTTTCGACTAGTTGTTCATATTCTCCGGTGGTCCACTTGGAATTTGTTAGTGATCTACATAATTCCACAAATCGTTGATATAACATTTCTGAAAATTGTAGCCTTTTATGTACAATGAATTAAACAAGACCACCTATGTGCAACACAGTTTCGGCCAGTTGTTCATGAGGTGTTAGCATAGCAAAGTGGTCCATCGGATACTTTTTGAAAAGATGGTACATGGGCCAAAAAGTGTGGAGAACCACCGATCCAGAGTATATCTGCGTTCTGACGCAACCAGTACCCTGATATCACTTGATTATCTCGTTCGCTTTTGTTGTGGCTCGGAAATCTCCCAAGACTTTGTGACAACTCCTGTAACAGGAAACACTCGCGTCCCCCCCAAAGTCGAACGCTTCGCATGCGCCTCCTCCTCCTCCGCGCTGGACCAGCTTTTAACACATTTCACATTCTTTTAACACATTGCACATTCTTTTAACACATTGGACATTCTCTCAAATGTCATTTTGGTTTCTGCATAAGATGCAGACACAGTTTGATTCTTCAGTAGCTTCGAACCTCAGCAAGAGTGCGTGACGGGTTCTTGTCCCGTGACCACTTACTAGTAAACGCTTCACTGGTCAGGTGTGGCAGCTCGTGGAGTCGTGTGACGCACCGGAAGGCGTCAGCATCGATCAGATCCGGTCGTCGCTCAAGGGCCTCAACGTCCACCAGATCAAGTAAGCGACTTTTGGTTCGTACATGTGTCGGGAAGTGGTGCGTGCCTGGGCCCCCATGGCCGTCGGAAGAGGGGGAAACGCTCTTCCTCAGGCCCGTTCCCAGGATTTCGCAGCCGGGAGGCAAAAATCACAAGGGGGGCTCATTTTCAAAATACAATATTGGTTGTATGCAGCAACCGGGGGGGGCAAACATAAAATGGGGGGCCGGGCACCACTGGCCTTCCTGCTGGCGACGTCCCTGCTCTCCCTGGAATTTGATAAATTGCTGTTTACGTTTTAAGCAGAAAAATGTTTTTCTTGATTTCGCAGTTAAAAAATGAAATTGCACCACTGTTTCCCACTTCTGGAAAAAAGCGTTTTTGGTCACCCCTTGGAAAAATCCTTCTGACGTCCCCAAACACATCCGGTAATGACCCTTTCGGGGTAACTTGGGGTGGGGCTTGCGTGGTTTTGACCATTTTTCATGCGGCAAGTTTTGAGAAAAAGGGTGTAAAACGAGTAACATGCTGCCCACCAAACGAGAGACCCCTCTCAGTTGGTTGTGAAGTGAAGACCTGCGGTTGGTTGATATTCAAATCTTGGCCGAAAGTACAGCGAGATGCTAATACAGTAAATGATAATAGGGTGAGCTACGTCACTCACTTCGCGCAAAAGTAACGCCTTGACGCATCGTTTGTGTTCTCCCCCACACACGACACACTGCTGTGACGCAACACTCAAACCCGATGTACGTTAAATTCAATTACGTCGTACAACTAAGCAAGCCTTTAAATCTTATTTAAAAGCGGCCCAACCTGACAGTGGCGTGGTTAGCCAAAATTTTTTTCAGGGCAAAATGTTTAGAAATGTTGGGGGAAGATGACCCCCTGGCACGCCTATGCAAGCTGACGTTACGTAATAGTTTTTCGTCGCCAACCCGATGAAGCCGCCGTTTCGAGTGTCGCTCTCTAATCGTTAGTCTGAAGCTTTTAAGAAACATTGTTGATGATACTGCATTTGCCGATACACTGTGTGTTCCAAAGCTCCCAACAACTGTCTGAGAGCAGCAGCAGTTAAGATTAATTTATTGGGGAACGACGTAGTTTGCTCAAATCGATGTAAAAGCATAGATTTCACTGGCCTGGAATCATTGTGTCCGTGCACCAGTTATCGGCAAACCTTATTTATGATGATTGATGACCCAAACCAACCTTTCAGTAGTAACTAAAGGCCAATGTTTATTTTTGAAGGCGTAATTCACAGTTGTGCTGCATTCAGTTATCTGCTTCATAGCAATAACAAGTTAATGTCAAATACAGTGCTCCGTTAGCGTCAAACAGTGTTCCGTAGCTGCTACAGTAGCCTATTTTTAAGCCACGCAGCCGGTGCATGACTGTAGCTCTAACATGCCACGCGACCCAACAAAAAGTGCTGAACGGCCCACAATTGTGCCAAGGTCCACAATTTGCCGACCACAACCATGCACCATAAAATAAAAATTTGTTTACGGCTGGCCAACGAAAGGTAAGCACTTAATGTTGACAAATAGGTTTCAAAGAGATTCTAGCAGGAATTTCCTTACTCGTTATCTCGGTCTCCTGCATTTGGTGAATCACCAACATTCAGTCGAAATTCTCACCAAGCGGTAGTCACAGTGTCACCATCGCTTTCTCGGTTGACAAACTTATTTACAGGTAAAATGTAAGTGATTGGGCACCAGTCACTTACACTTTTGCCTTTAAATGAGTTGTGGTTTGGCACCAAAGTGCTTGGGGCACCAATCTCCGGGACTTACCTGCATTGTTGTGTCACCGTAATCATTGTTGTGTCACCGTGATCTCGGAAAATCAATTCCCATTCGTAAGCGCGTCTGTTCCGTGCTGCCAAGCGTGACATGACATTCGTTGACGTCAACCGCCTCTGTCGTCATCAGATCCGTTGAGTTGTTCAATTGCGCGAAAACCACCGAACTTCTGTTTCAGAAAAGCCCTGGACTTTCTCAGCAACGAAGGACACATCTACTCCACAATCGACGAGGATCACTTTCGGTCGACCAGTTGAACAAGAAGTTTTCAGCCTTTTTTTGCGAACTTCGCCGAGACCGGCTCCACGCGCAAGGCGCGAACGAGAATGCTCGCAAAACCTGCTGCCCGTGTCTTCCCCGGAAGTTCTTGGCGTTCACTTATGTCTCCCCCGGAAGTTCTTGGCGTTCACTTATGTCGTCATGCTCTGCTGCTCCGGCCGCGACTTACGTTGACTCCAACAAGTGTTCAATGCGCCGAGCGCGAAGTTCGAGATCGTGTGGGAGGGGCGCGATTCTTTGCCCCGCTCGCTGCCATCGTTGCCGGGAGCAACGGATCAATGCGACGTTGTCTCTTTATGTCAAACATTTAACCCCCCACCCTTGTGAAACCTTGAAGTAGAAAACGCTTTGCAGGAAAAGATCGCCCCGAACAACGCTGTGCGTTCCGTTGCCTGGATACGGTCTTTTGAATTTATGATTGAACAGTTCGTTTCCTTTTTTCGCGGGTATTGAGTTTCCATCGGTGTGTGAAATAAAACGTACCGAGTAACGCACTAATTAGGTGTGGAGTAATTTTTCGGCTGTATCTAACAACGAATGCGTATAGCGGGGGTGCGTTGTCGTGAACTTGAGAAAAACGCAAGTAGAAGCGTAATGTCTCAGTGTTCCAGAAGGTACTGAGAAATTTTATGAAAAACTTCAGGTGAGCTAGAAAATGATTGTTGCAGACTGAAGTGAATGTTGCACGCAAAAACTTGGTAGTTGTGTTATGGTGTTCATGCAAGCAATACTACCATAGAAAAGCAAATACCATGGAACTGTACGGAAAGATGTTCACTTCAGAACTTGATATGCAGCGTGTAGAAGATTTTTACAAACTCTATTATTTTTGAAAGTTAAGAAAACGCCTTCGTCCAGATTTAAACACTGAAGTTAGCGTTTGTTATTTAGTAGGTTAGTGTGCTAATACTTAGCGTAGGGCTATAGACTACTAACAAAACTTACGTTTATTCACAGTTTGAAAAATTTTCAAACCAATCATTGTGGGAGCTTTCATGAAATTGAAAAGAAAATAACTGGAAAAATGAATGCATTGCCAAAAAAACGTTCTTTTCACAAAATGTAAATCCAGAATCCAACAGAGGTGGCTGGAGTAACTTTTTCAGACTCCGCTAATGTCCCAAAATTTTTGAATCTGGGTGCGGATCCAGGACCGGCAATTTTTCAAATTTGGGAATCCGACTCCTGTTCAGACTCCGGCTACAATAATCGATCCAACCGTAATTTACCCATGTGTTTACCTAAGAAATGACTACACAGACTCCTGCTACTGCCGAAATTGAAAAGTGACTCCGGGTCCGGTTTCTCACAAACTTTTGACTCCGGTTCCGAAAGAAAAACGCAGAATCCTGCCGGAGTCGACTCCGCACCGGTACCACCTCTGGAATCCAATGCCATTAATATGCATTTACGAATTACGACACAGTCTACATCTGTCACTATTGAAAAAATGGCCTGTATTTTTACAAAATGCATCTGGCAACCTTGTTCTAGATTTGTTGATATTTTTAGCTTATACAAGCGATACAAAATTTACCACCAACAAAATATACCATATAAACAAAATGTATGGTAGGTTCGTAATCTGAACATCTTAAATAGGGACTAGTCAAGACCAGAAAGTCATAAGCATGCGCATTTCGACCAATAAAAAACATAGGGGAAATGTGGGATCATTGGCGTAACGACGTTAGATGGCGCCGGGGCAAGAAACAAACTTGGCTCCCCCATGTTCGATACTGAGCTCTTTCGGAAGCAAATTTACTCTATTGAAGAAAGTGCTTGTGACATTTTTGGGATTTTTCGGCGTACCCGCAGTGATTCGACGCCCTCCGTAGTGATTCTGCAGAAACAAAGCTCCAAGCACCCCAAATTGAAACTTGAAACATTATTGAATCAGTGGAGTTTTTGTCAATTTTTAGAATGTCAAGCCCCCCCCGCAAAAACGCAAAGCCCCCCTATTGAAAACTTTCTGGCGACGGTTCTGAGTCTGCTAAAATGTTTGATTTTAGGCGAGCAACAGTATTTTGTTTGAGATACTCCCTCTTGAAGCACAAAATGACTAGATATTCTAAAATATTTGGAAAGGCCATGGCCCGCTTTCCCCCCTGGCTACGTCTATGAACGTGCGGTTTATAAAAGGTATATGTAATGTAAATACTTCATGTAAACACTTACGTATTTTATTTATACAACATTGGGGCCAGATTCTTTATATAAACGTTTTTATTAGAATTTTCATTTATCGTGAAATAAACACATTCGGACTGCCCAAATACAGCAAAATAACTGCGGATCGGAGTCACTTTTCCATTTCGTCAGTAGCAGGAGTCCGTGCGGTCATTTCTTAGGTAAAAACATGGGTAAATTACGGTTGGATCGATGATTGTAGCCGGAGTCTGAACAGGAGTCGGATTCTCAAATTTCAAGAATAGCCGGATCAGGATCCCGACCCAGATTCAAAAATTTTGGGACAGGAGCGGAGTCGGAGTCTGAAAAAGTGACTCCGGCCATCTCTGGGAAAAAGTCGCTAGTTTTACCTTGGTTCACTCAAAGTTACTATAAAGACTTCATAGTCTTCATAGTAACTTTGGGTTCACTTGGTTTGGTGTAAGTGGCGGGAACACTGCGTTCTGTGTTGGCTTTTTCACAGACGGCAGACAGCGTAAGCGTTGTGCGTTGGCACAGTTGTGAGCAAACTTTTATCCGAGGCTGACCGAGTCAGTGTATGTTTGTCCGTTTGCACCACGTACGCTAAACCTAAGAAGTGAGGTGTGTTTTGCACATCTGTGAAGCTTCAAGTGCCTTATGACAAAATAATATAGGTGAAACTGTACCACCTACTCAGTAACTCAACTGCTGGGATCGTACTATTCAATCGAGTGGGCGAGATCAGATGATTTAGCCTGCTGTGCATGCATGCTGCAAGATGTCATGTGTCCTTATTTAAAAGATGTGGATGACGTACTGGAGTAAGCCACTGTACACTAGAACAGAAACAGAAGTGACAGAGTTGGCATTCTGCAAAATATCAGCCATTTTAGGATTAAAGTCTAGTCAGCTATACGCAATCGTCTTTATCACATGAAAACTGGCTACCTAGCAACTCAGCACTTGACCTTGCATAGCCATTGACAGATACCTAGAGCAGTTGACCTTCTGTAGCCATTGCCGGCTACCTAGACACTTTCTAAAAAATCTAGCCCAGGCTTGCACAAAACCTAACCCGTAAACCTAAACTCCAAACCGAAACCATAAATCTGAACAGAAAAGTTTGAAAACTTTTGAGAAAAGTAAAGAAAAACTAGTAGCCTACTGCGAAAATGGGATAACACTAATTGAAGGGTCGGCGGGTGGAGGGCTGTGTTTCCAAATGAAAAACGTGAATTTCGTAGGGCTGCACATAAGACAGGGGGCCGGGCTGGCAGGCTGCAAAAAAGGGCGGTCCGGCGGGCTTTTCCACAGCCCGCCGGCCCGCCTTTACGTATGTGTAGCTCACTGGCCTGGCCTAATGTGCAGCCTGCCGACCTGGCTTTTTGTGCAGCCCGCCAGCCCGTGGAAAATTGATGTTATTCATTTGGAAACATGGCCCTCCAGCCTGCCTGGCCCTCTGTTTAGTGTTATCCCCAAAATGAAAGGCACCATGGTGAGAGCTGAACTGAAAACCATTGGCACAGCAGACGTAGGTGCGTCTGCTCGACTACCAAGCCGGTGCTGCTAAAGTGACAAACTCAACGTTTTATTTGAACTGTGTCACTGCTGATGGGCCTACAGCCTTTTCCTTCTCATAAAGTATGACACAATATATGCTTAAAAATGCTTTGGAGCATAAAATTGGGATAGACTTAATAGTTTCATCAACATTAATTAAAAAAGCCTTCAAAAAAACTATGCATGTTTTATCTTGAGACGTTTCAGATTATTCTTGATCCATCTTCAGTTAAAAATATAAAGCAACACTTGACAATGCTAGCAATTCAATAACAAAAGACTCTGTGACGTAAGAAATAACAGTGACGCAATGCAAAAATTTTAACCAATATTGGTTTTAGATGAGAAAAGCCTAACCACATCCATATACTTATTTGTTAAAATTTTTGCATCCTTCCTTCACTTACAGAGTTCTGTGAATGGCCTCTTGCTGCTGGTCTTGGCTTGTTTTCGTAGCTTACAACCTACCTTATTTAGGCTTTGTTTTAGCACTTTCTGCATAGCTGTTGGCCCTGCTTTTGCTGTTAGCGATTTTGACAGTGTTGGCTGTCTTGGTTTTGCTTTTGACGTCTTTTGCGTCACACTGTTATTTCTTGTGTCACAGAGTCTTGACTTTGAATTGGTAGAATTGCTAAGTATTGCTTTGTTTGTTTAACTGAAGATAGATTAGGAATAATCCGAAACGTCTCAAAATAAAACATGTATAGTTAAAAAATCATGTTGTGCATTTTTCATTGAGTTCAGACTGACTTGCATAGATTTTGTGAAAGCTGGAAAAATTAGACAGTGCAATAAAAAATAAAGTAGCATACCTTCTATTTTTTCTTTGATTGCTAGAGCATTTGTTAAGTTTTAAAATGATATGAGAACCTTTGTGCTTTATTGGATATGGCTGAAGATCTGGACATTATTCTTCTTGATTTCGGTAACGTTGATGTGCTTAAAGCAAAGTTGTTGAACTAGTGAATGCATGTTCAAAACCAGTTTTCCTGTTAATCATCATGACTAGTTAGTGGCTGCTTATGATTTAAAACACAGTCTACTTTGTTGGAAATTTTGGGAGATATACTTGGAATTTTTGAGGGAGCAGTCTTAAGCTCATTTAATACAACAGCAGGTTATATTAGCTTGATGGAAAAAGTTAAAAATGACAATACTTTTTGTCTGAATTAAAGTTTAAGTTGTAACTTTATGACATTCAACTATAGTCTGTAAGTTGGACACAAACGATTTGAATCACATGTTAACACCTACACTGGTGTACGACATATGTCAGACGTCGTACTTGCACCTAGTTTGCAACCACAAGGTGCAAAAGTTGTTGCATGAAACACAATAACTTTCTTATATTTGGTATTTTGCCACAAATTTTACATCAATTATTGTCATGCCTTCATGCAGTTAACCCTGAAAATTTGAGGTCAATTGAGCAAGAACTGTCAGAGTTACGCAATTTTTTATTTTAATATCCTCAGCTATGCACAGGCTACAACACTTCTTCAAAACAGCAAACTGCAATCGATTGTTATGTAAAACAGTAACTTTTTTATACTTGTTTTTTCACAACAAAAATTTATATAAATGTTCTTCATACCTACACGCATTATACCTGAAACTTTAAGATCAACTGGAAAAGAACTTCTTGAATTATCGTACTGCATTTTTCGGACCATAAGGCGCACTTAAAATATGAATTTTCTCAAATATCTAAAGTGCACCTTATAATGCGATGTGCCCAATGTATGGATTCAGTAGGGCTTTCTCATCTAAAACCAATTTAATGTGGTGAATGGTGCTGTTTATTTGATTGCTAGTTACGATTTTTTCGTAAACAGACCATTGTGTTCGGTAGTAAATCAACAATTGCAATGAGTAGCATATGTGGTTCTGAGAGTAGCTGGCACATGCCATAGATAGTATTACACCGTGAGGCTCCTGACTACGTTGGGGCACACCGAATCAAACACGTGCACAACTTTTATTCTATTCGTGTCCTGCAAATTAGGCATGTATGACAGATTAAACTTAACTCCCTCATATGTACGGTAAGCTGAGGGAGTTCAAGATATCCGATTAAACTTCTTCCTATGTTATCTGAGTTTTGCTTCATTTTATGCACCTTATGATCTGGTTCGCTTTATATATGAAAAAAGAACAGCTAGCACTAAATTTTTGATACTGCACCTTATGGTCCAAAAAATATGGTAGTTTTGTATCAAACCACCTTTTGCTGCCTGAAGGCTACAACACTTTTTTCAAAACTGCAAGGTACAATCAGTTGTTGCGTAAAACATGATGTCTTTTTTGTACTCGGTCTTTTGCAACAAAAATGTACACAAAGGTTATTCATACTTGTACATTAGCCCTGAAAATTTGAGGTCCAGTAAAAACGCTCAAAGAGTTTTTAGTTTTGCATCGGAGAACTTTGCTGTGTGTAGGCTAAAAACTTCATCTTACACAGTAGGATGCAATTAATTGTTGCATAAAACATGGTAACTTTTTTGTACTTGGGTTTTTGCAGTGAAAATTTACACAATATTCTACATATTTTAATACACTTTTTCTGAAAATTTGAGCTAAATCAAGCAAGAGCGTTTTGAGTTATTTAGTTTTGAATGAATTAACTGAATGTGCATTCTAGGTACCACCTGATGTAGAAGGTGTTCAGAATAAATGATTTAGCAGTGTAGAACTATGAAAGCAATTTGGTAGAGTCATCTTATGTGTCACAAACAACATTGCTAAAACTGAAAACTTGATTTTTGTTTATTGACCAATTTCGATTTCTACTTGACCAATTTCGTAAGACCTTATATTGGAATGAGAATCCAGGGTATCAATTCTTAAACTGTTATTACTGGTAGCATGCCAGTCATGATGAAGGTTTAAATGCACGTAATATTCTCATGTTTCATGGGTAATAGCGAGAGAAAACAAGGGCTTTACATTAGCATGTTATTGCAGACAGTGCAAGAGCAAAAATTGAGTGGACAGCTTGCTGACTGCTATTGTTAGTAGGTAGGAAAACTTTCTTGCAGGCAACAATGCAAGGGATGATGGCAAATAGATAAGTAAGGGATAACAAAACGCGTAATACTTGTAAGACAGGTGATTATGACCAGTAAACATTTGATCTGTTGACCACAAAAGTGCCATTATGCTCATGCTTTCTGAATCTTGTAATAACTTGCATAAAATCATCTCTCTGCCCTGATCTGAGAATTTTTATACAAATCTGACATTTCACTTCTGCACTGCTAGCACAGAACTGTGGTTCTTAATTCTGTGCTTCAGGTTAAAAGGTTTATCTCCCAGGGAGGCATGTTAAAAGGTTTATCTGAGAAATCCACAATTAGAAAAATTAGTGATTGATGTTTCATTAGATGCTCTGTTTCATTAGATGTTATTTGCAGATTTTAAATATAATGCCAAGTTAAGAATATTTATGAGTACTTGATAACTGCATAAATATGAGTTTCTGAAAAAACGGGTTACTGCACATTCAGATTGTTTTTAGGTATTTATTAAGATTTTGTATTGCTTCTCAGAGTGGAATGGAGAAAATCTGGATTTTGAAAATGAACACGGCTCACCAACCAAGTCAGTGACGTCAATGTGATGTGTCTTTGCCACCTCATGTTTGATAAACTTGTATTGAGAGGTTTAAAATCTGATGATTTGTTGATGCAAACTGCCATAGTTGCTTAGTATCAAGTGGACCACAATGACTATGGATACTTTTTTCATTTAAAATGATTGGTACTAAAGCATTATTGTCCGATTTTAGCAAAACATTTTCAACCTAAGTTGTGTTTGAATTAACTCAATTTTGTTATTTTTTATTTACATGTGTGACACTGACGCAAGGTCCATAATCCCATTAGTTAGAAGAACAAATGGGCGCAGAAATGGTGATGCACAACACTTCAAAGGCTAGGATTTAGTTGGCACAAGTAGTCTGAAGAGGAAAAGCAGTGAATACTGAAACAAAGCACCAGTGGCTGCTGCATTTGGTCATCATCATAGAGAAGCATTACATAAGATAGGAGAAAAATGGAGATTTGTGAAAAGCATCAGACACTTGAAGTAAGAGGATAACAAACTTGGAGGAAGATGTGCATTTTTCACCAAGGTCGTACAAATTGTTTCTAATCAAAGTTTCAAATGTTGTGGTCAAATGGATAATGTGATGTGGGTACATTCCTAAGGATGTAATGCAAACTCTGATGACTGATAGACAGTGCTGTAGGCAATGCAGATGCATTTAGTGTTAAACTGTGTGTAGTTACACCAGAATTGGCATGTAATATGTAGGAATATATTTTTAACTGCAGTGAGCCTTTGAGCAAAGGTGGTTCTGAGCTTGTTTGTTGCATAATAAAGTGATTTCTCCTGTCTTTGTGTGTCAGTGTGATCTTTCTGTGAGGCATGAAACAACATAACAAGATACTTGATTGCAAAACTTAATAACTGGCATGGCAAACTTTTTGAACTTTTTCCAAAGCAAAATTGCACTGACTGTCTTGTTACAGTTTAAAACAATTTCATGTTCTGCAGCATGATCACAACAAATATTCAGAATGTGCTGAAGACCACTGAGAAACCATGAATGAAGATGAGAAAGGTTTAATGACTTTTAGCCAAGTTGTAAGCAACTTCCTGGGTAATACAATTATAAATAAATTGTCAATTCAAATTAATAGTGAGTAGCATCCTGCAAATAAATTGACCAGGCTTGCAGGATCTAGAAATAATAAGATAGATAAAGCACTGATCGATCAGATTATAGTGTTTGGTGTTGTACTTTCTAAAATTTTGGGCAAATCAGTCATGTATAACCTATTGTGGCCTTATTTTATTTCAGCAAGCAAGCAACCTGTAAAGATGCACTGTGCTTGTCTTCACTTTCTTCAAATGGTTTCAAATGTTCCTATTGCTTCAAGTATGTTATATTGGATTGTCTATGAATAGTACTCAGTTTTGTTTATGTGCTCCACTGCTTCAAGAATGTTTTAAAATCCAGTTTTATTTTTGGGTTTAGCAGTTTGTTAAATGAAAATTGCCAATGATGCATTGCAGTATATGTTTAAACTTATGTATTTTTATTTTGACAGAATGTTTGCTGATGAGAAAACTTTGCATAGGCATGTGGTGCAGCATTCCAACAAGGAGTACCAGTGCATGGAATGTGACAAGGAATATGTTACAGCTGTTGGTCTAATGGTATGACTCGGATTTCATTAGGTCTTTGATGTTGTAGTGATATAATTAAATGTGAATACAGAAGTATGGGGTGTACACAATGTGTGCAGCCAATTTCTGGTGATTTTGCTCTTCTTTTCAAATCTTTTCATGTGGTCTTAGCATTGGAAACTTTTGTCAATTTTGCTTGGCCTCTAATCCTAAATTAGTATCAGCTTTTGCTCCAGATTGTGTTTGCAGTTTCTAAATATTCCTCTTGTCAACCCAATTACCCATGCAAATTCTGTAGCTGCCTTTCCTTGTCATAGTTGCCTTTGGGGATTCCTTTGTCATGGCAACATTAGAAAACTTTGTTTAAAATCGTTGTTTTGCGTATAAAGTTCTTGAAAGTTCTTGTTTGTCAGAAAACTTGGTTGCTTATTTAAAGTCAAGACTTTGAGATGGCTGCGATTTCTTGGTATGGATGTCTTCTGGTTTTGATATAGGCTAGTTTTAGATTTTGTCTCGACCATCCTAATTTCGACCGTGATGTTATTTTTCTATAAAATATTATTAACACTTAGTTACCTGTGAAAAGTATTTTCTTTTTGCACACTTGTGGCTGAGTAAACATGCCGTCCTACATACATAAAATGCACTGTTTTTAAGGTTTATGTTCCCATAAACTAGCACTGTGTCATTCAAAAACAATTTAAATTGATTGAGAGAATCATGTTTACAGTGGAATAGAGTGTTATTAAGAAGGGTTGAGATTTCTCCAATCAATTGGTTAAACTCAGGATCTGTAAGGCGTTGCACATAACACAAAGGTTTGAAGTACATTTAATGTTAACAACAAAAGGGTAAAACATGATGTGGAATTACTACTTGAAATCTGTTATCCAGAAGTGGAATTGACAACGGTCTGATGTAAAAAATGAAACTGTACGCTTTCTCTTATTACAATGAAGTTTGGTGGATTCACTGTCGCCAGAAGATTTATAATTTGCATGCCAGTAATATCGACGAATGTTTGCCCATGGTCGATAGTTTGGAGATATTGTGTATTGTTCCAGAAAACGTCAGTAGCTCCTGCTTTTATTTAAGTAACAACTTACTTTGTAATGATGCAAATCATGGTTTTATTGTTGTTTTAGCAACATGTCAACTCAGTTCATAGTCATTGCCGACCCTTCTGCTGTGACTTTTGCGACAAAGCCTTCAATCAAAAAGCACACCTCAAAGAGCACATGAGAGTGCACACTGCGGAGAAGCAGCATGTTTGTGGAATGTGTGGTCGGGAATTCACGACGAAAGTACAGACATTGGCAACTTTTGGATGATAAGTTGTGCAACATTATCTTTACCGCCTCTTTGTTCGTGAATTTTTCTTGTAGCATTTATCTAAAGCAGGGGTTTCCAACCTGAGGTACATGTACACCTAGTGGCACATTTGCCTCCCTGAAGGGTACATTTAGGGTTAGTAACAGAAGGGAAAAACTAATTTACGTATTATTTATTTCTACATATATCAGCTGCAACAAATTTACTTTGAGACACAAAAATGGAGTCTACCTTCATAGTTCTAAATTATCTAAAAGTTCTGTTAATTATTGAGTGAATTTCTGCTATTTTACTCACGTTGTTTGGTTTTGGCATAAGAAATTTCAGGTGTGCACGCTCATCTGTCGAAATGCTGAAGGGGTATATGGTCAGAGAAAGGTTGTGACCCCCTGATCTAAACGAATCTGAATTTTCTTCCAACAGCCAGGTATTCAGATGCAAAGGAGGGGCATCGTTGCATTGATTAATAATCTTCACGGAGGTCTGCACAACTCAGAAAGATCGAAGGGCTAAATTGACCAACATAAATTTGCCGCGAGCTGCAAAACATATTTCATTTTGTTGTACAGAATTTGCCTAATTCGTCACCTCAAGGGGATTAGAAACACGTGACTATTTAGACGAAGTGCCGAATTATGCAAACAGGTGAAAACTCTATCATAGAAGCTCGTATACTTTATCATAGTAACTCGTGTACATACTGCTCTTATTTGCAGTAAAATACAAGTTTATGACGTTATGGTTAAGGACAACAATTAATTCCTCTACTCCAGGGGTGTGCAACAGGTGGCCCGCGGGCCACAACCCGGCCCGCCAAGCCATTTAGTGAGGCCCTTGCCAAATGCCAACACTCTGATTTTTCCCCATCGTGCATGAAAATCCGACATTGTGAGGATTTTTTAATTCATTCTGCACATGAAAAAACTAAATTTTTTGTGTGGCCCAGCTAGATGTCTGAAGTTGGTTATATATGGCCCACCGACAAAAAATGTTGCACACCTCTGCTTTACTCTATCTAGACTCCTCCATTTAATCTAGCACCTTTCAAATTTTTAACAAACTGCAAAGATTTCCCGCGTTCTCTCAATGTGGAGTCGGGTCGAGCTTCGCACCTCGTGCATAAATTCGATAAACAAATTGCGAGGTGCAACAATTCTCAGATAAAGATCATTAATTTGTTTGAATTCCCACACCTACTAGCTGCTTAGACATCAAAAGCGAAACTGCAAATGACGTATGAGCTGAACAAAACGCTTCTAAGGGATAGAAAGAGGTGACGAATAGAGCAAATTAAGACGAACAGAAATGTACACAAAAGATAGGAATTCTGCCGGGACCGACGAAAAAGTAACGAATTGACGAATTAGACAAGTTCTACTGTAGTTTGCAAGAAATCTGGAACGACTAATTATATATCCGAAGTCGCGCTGTTGCAACATTTTCTGCAATTGCGAAAGCTCTCGCAGGTGGTATGTTGTGCAGGCCTGCCCTATAGCTTCACGTGACAATGCTGTGCTGGTTGGCAGTGCGTCTCTAGTTTTCGGTGTAGATGAGATGTGTTTAGTTCCGTTGTTGCGCGGCTGCTCAAAGAGTGATCTGTCAAGTCCAGGCTAATTTTTATATTTATATGCCTGGCTTCGTAGGGCAGTATTTCATTCAGTGGAGCTCAACCCCAGTGTGGAGTGGCAATCATCTACTAGGGTTTATCTTAGCATAAATATTTTGCATGAGATAGGTTTTGTTTTTCCTGTATGCTGTATCCACGTAAGAATAATCGACTGCTCTTGCACAATACAACATAATCGAAACTGAACCTTGAAGCGATTAAGGGTGTGCAAGGTGAAGACCTATTAAACAACAACGGAACTATAATATACGGTATATTATACAAGCGACCAAACAATTTTTTTCCAAAAGGCTCTGAATATTGTAACATTTTTAGGGTAAGTCTGGGTCGGTGAATCCAAAAATGTACTTAATGTTGCTTAATCGGCTCTAGTTTTTAAGATATTGAATATCCCATCTTTCTCACGTCCCTTTAAATTGACCCGCCAAAATTTGTACAGTTAACTCTTTCACTTGGGATGTTGTCTATTGCTCTATGCAGTGAAGTAATGGTTGATTAACTGCTCATCAGTGATATCACACTTGTCGGCTCTCGCCACCAGTGTTCCCTATAAGAAAATTTTACACTGAGCAAATGTTTGTTTTGGTGAATATTTTAAGGCTGAGTTAGCCGAGTTCTAAAATATTTTAAGGCTGAGTTAGCCGAGTTCTAAAATATTTTAAGGCTGAGTTAGCCGAGTTCTAAATGAATTACCGCAACTTTGTGACTTGTTAGAATAAGTATAAGATCTTGTCACAAAGTACGCGCTGAATTTAAGGAGCTTTTCTTTGTTTTGGTGCAATGTTTTTGAATGTTGCAAGTGCGCAAGAATGAAATTAACTGCGCAATAGCGCACCCTAGAGCAAACAGTGCTCGCCACTGCCACTGGTTTTGACTGAGGTGTTTTAAATTAGACCTGAGCTTCGCGTTTCAATTTTTGGCGTATTTCAACTTTTTGGCCTACTTCCACCTAACGGAAATGAATAAACAAACCAGATTACATCGTGAAAAAGCCGACTGTTGTTTACCACTGGGACTGTTGACACCTGTTTTTTTCGCCGAGGAATTTCGGTCATTCGTCGCATAACAATATTGACACTCGCCGTAACAGTATTGACTGCTAGTCTATATTTTCAGACATTATGACCGAATTGATTTGATTGTTTTTTGGCCATTTCACAAAAAAAAACAAAAAACTTCGGTCAATGACCGAACAGCAAACACTGCCTGTGTGAACCATCTCTCTTCCCCACGCTTGCCTTACTTGAGAGAAGAACAGTAAGCAAACTTTAGCCTTGTGGCAAGCTTCTGCGGAATCTGCCTGCTTTCTGCTTTCATTCTTCTGCGACGATTAAAATTTGCAAGCGTATCTATTTTTCATAGTTAAAGGCCACAAAGGTGGCGGCAAGTAAATTAGTCACAGTTTATTGACGGGGAAACTAGTTTCGCCCTTTCCAACGCATCACCAGTCCTGTAAATGTAAGACAAATCTCGCAGGCGAAATGTTGGCACTTGGAAAACAAGAAAAGAAAAACACACGAACTGTGGCTAGTCACAACGACATTACTGAAATTTTTTTCGAACTATGTAAATGACGAGACGTAGCACACGCACGCTCTTTTGCAGGTGAACCTCAGGCGACACATGGTGAGGCACACCGGCCAGCGTCCTTTCCGCTGTCCGGCGTGCGGCAAGTCATTTGCCGTGCAGCCCGACTTGGATCGTCACGTGAAGCGGATCCATTCAACCCTGACCACCGTAAGCTGCATGCTCGCTTGCTGCGTCACTCTTCTTTTTTTCAAATGTACGCGGTTCAAAATTATGACGATTCGAAAGTTCCAAGCTCTGTGAAAACCTGCGTAAAAAGTTTTGTGGAGTATACGTTGCCTGCGAAAGACGATCGCCAAATAGCGAGCGCACGCGTACCGCTTGCCGTGGGCTCGATCGTATTAAGTTTTTACTTTGTGAACTTTTTAAACTTTTCCGAACGAAGCGGAAAACAACAATTTCTTTGAAGTCCCCGCGCAAATGCGTCAATAGCAAAGTTTTTGTTTGAACTCTGATTTGTTCTGCGATTGCCGCACAGCGCGCGAAGTAACGATCTCAATTTGCAAAGTGTCGTTTCGTCTCGACGCAGCTATGCGATGTGTGCGGTATACGTTTGCGCGGCACGCAAGACCTCCGCAGGCACTTCGAACGGCACCACCGCGGCCAGTACAGCTGCGACCACTGCGAACAATCCTTCGCGCGCTTCCGACCTTACCAGCGACATCTTCTCAAGCATTTTCATTTTCCACCGGAGGTGCGTTCCGGGCGTGCTTCCTGCTTTTTTATGAGAAACTTTTCTTGTTTGTTTGATTTAGGTAGGGGGTGTTCTGCGATTGAATGTCGAAACGGTCGTTTATACAGGTTTCCTACGATGTCTGGGAAAGTGTGAAAAAAGTTTGGTCATTTCCTAGCCTGGAAAAGTCGGGAAAAAACTTTTTTGTTCTGTTAGTGTTGTGACGGCGCATCGCGTCACATGTCTAAAGCGCGCAGTTAGGAATAACCTTAAAAATGCAGCTACGCACAAGAGACAACAGAGTGAACCTGGCCGAGCGGGGAATCTATTGTTGCTTGCACCGTTGCACTAGTGGAAATGGCGTTCCTTCCGTTGTGCGTGCGAGTCTCCCATGAAAAGCCGCAACTAAAGTATGAAAAAAGAAAATAATTTTCCAGACTTGACATTTTGACATACATTTCCATAAGATTCTATTCAAGATTGATAATTTTATTTCAGTCGTTTCAACTATCACAATGTAGTACGTATATTCGACCCGGGCACGTTATTTGGAAAAGCTGAGTCTAGAAAAAGTTCGCAAAAAGTCTAGAAATTTGTATTCAAAATTGGGCAAATCGTTTTCGCAAAGTTGGTAAGCAGCACGAAAGTCTGTTCCGTGTGGCGCACGTGAACGATGGAGGTCCGGAGGAACACAATAGAAATCGTCAGCGTTGTGTTGGCTTCTTTATGCCTAGCTGAGTAAATAGGCGAGGTTTCCGCATTCCTGTTCAATTGTTTGATAACAAACCGAACTTCAGATTGTATTCTTTGCACGCGCCGCACAGATTGCGGAATTCTGGGTGGTCCAAAAAGATGTATTCATTTTTGATAAAGTAGCATTTTGCATTGAAAGGAAAACTTCGCGATCGTTTTTCATAGTTCTGTCTTACAAACGTGTGTAAGTTTTGTGTGGTGCATGTTTTATCCTTGTACACTACCATATTGCGGGCACAGCTCCATAGTTAAGCAGGTGCTCGATCTAAGCTCCTGGTACTGAACCACTGTCGCTACTCACACATTGAAATTTGTTGCCACCCTATCCAACGTCTCGTTGGGAATTCTCATCTCCATTCGAATGTTATTCCTGAGCGCATTAATAGTATAGGTGTTGTCAGCATAGACCGTCTTTTAGGTATCCCCACAGAAAGTAATCCAAAGGGGCTACTACGTCTGGAGAAAATGCGGGCGAAGAGCAGTTCCACACCATAGGAGGTGAACCTGCCTCCAGGGAAATAACGATGGAGGTATCCGAGTGAAGCACACTGCTCCATCCTGCAGATAAATCACAGTGTCCATGTTCACCCCCTGCATCCACCTCAGTGCCGGGAGAAATTTTCCTTTCATTAGTTCAACGTATCGCTCTGTGTTCGCAGTTACCTGTCGCCCATCAGCATTCTCGAACCAGTACGGCGTAACAACGCCTTTGCGACCCAACGCGCACCAAATGGTAACTGTCTCCGCATTATGTGGACGACACTGATGCTCATGAGCCTGAGGCCTGAACCCCGAAGCGCATATTCTGCTCACGTGACCACCCAGGTTGAAATTTGCCACATCACTGAAAAAAATTAAAGTCCAGAAATCGGGGTGGTCTTCGATTCGCTGACTGATGTTTTGCCTAAAGGCACGTCTCTCAGCCTTATTTGCATAATTCTAAAGTTGTAAAATCTGTATTTTATGCGGAAACAAGTGAAGATCCTCGTGCGTTATGCGCTTAACTGAATTCCTTGAAAGACCTGTCTCCTCAGTAGTTAAACTGTGGGACAAACGTCTTGTGGATTTCCTTGGAGACTGCACCAAACATTGTCTCACAGTCAGGATGTGATGAAGTTCCCATTTAGAAAGTCCCATTGAAACTGTCGTTGAGTTAAGACGACTGATTTCATCGCGAAATAGGCCTCAGCAATTTTGATCCTTGCCCCCTCACCAAATATCATGCTGCTTGATCCATTAAAACTGGGAAATAAAACTTTGGAGCTCTAACTTAACTAGTAGTTACCTGAAACACAAAAACCTGGGTTAATTTCAGACGAAATAATAGCGATAATCAAATGGATACATCTTTTTGGACCACCCTGCATAACGTGACTTTTTCTTCCTGCGTGCTGATTGAAAGCCCTTAATTTTTATCGCTGTCTTGGCACTGATCGAATCCAGTTGCTAGAAAACGAAATGTTCTTGAGGTTTTGTTGGTACAACTGTAAAGTGCAAAACACTGCTGTTTAGTGTTGCCGATGTAAAAAAAACAAAAACATACATGCAAACATTAAACAATATTTCTATCGTGCTGAAATATTTTTTCATCTCCGTGTATTGTTTGCAAAAAGAGCTGTAAATTGTAGAAAAAAGCGTTTGCAATAGCTGGTTGAATGCAACCGCACCGACACGTACAGCTCGCCCTGTTTTTTTTTCGCTGGGACGTTTCGATCGTTTTTTGTTGAGACGCTCTCTTGAGACATTTCGGTCATTTGTCTCCCAGTTGTATTAAAACTCACCGTAACAGTGTTCATTAGCCTACATTTCCAGACATTCTGACTGAAATTATTTAATCTGTTTCGGTCCTTTCCATAACATTTCGGTCCATGACCGCAAAAAAAACAGACCTCACTCATTCAAACGTCATTTCCGTTTTGCAGTGCGACCTATCCGACATGTCGTCCTCATCGTCGAGCCAGCCGACCTTTTGCCTCCCGACGCTGTGAAGCGGCGTCGCTCGACCCGGTAATGCGACCGCCAGATGGCACCAAACAGCCATGTTTGTCGAGTTGGTAACACGTCCGCTAGATGGCATGAAATAGCCGGGTTTATTCAAATCTGACTTCGTGCGCGCTGTCCGCTGCGATACGTCAGCAGTGTCCCGGCTTAAGAAAATTTCACGCTGAGCAAATGTTCGTTTTAGTGCGTATGCAATTGCGCAACCATGCGGACGCACAACCAGTGAAGCGTTACAAGGGGTATACGATATTAGATTTGGGATGGTGCGAGTGCGCGAGATTTTACTGCGCACGTGGTACTGCGCAGTTGCACACCTTGGAGGGAACGTCTGCTGCGATTCTGCCTTGTTTGTCGTTGGGCGGTTACAACCGCTTCGTGGTCAGCGATGAAGTTGCTCAGGCGTTGGAATAGGAGGGCTCGCTATAAACTGAAGGATCTGATAAGAGGAAAAGAAAGACCCATTGGGGATGCCAACATCAACGGTCTTATTTTTAGTTTCAAGAACTCACTTTAGCGTAGTAAAAAAAATAAGTAATTGCTTCGTAACAGGATTGTAGCATATTTTCCTAATCAATCGCCACAAATATAGTGTAATCGCCACAAATATAGTTATTTCACTTCAGGCTTGTCGCGACGTCCGCCCAAGGTTATATTAAGATGATGTGATGCTACCGATACCTGCCGCGTATGGCGATGGTCCATAGTCATGGGCACTGACTGAACGCGTGATTCACAACTTTTCCGAAAAATTTCCGCCCGTCGAAATTACGCACCGCGAAACCTCGAATCGTCTAGACCTGAAAACGTCGACGACCTGAAAACGTCGACGACCGCCCGAAACGTATTCGACGAAAATTCCGCGATCAATCTGCGCAGCAGTCATCTGCCAAGGACCTTATCAGGCCTTTCGTTGCAGGTACACGTCTGTCTGGCGATAATAATCTCGGCCGCCGCGCTGCCCTTTATCGCTGCAGCGAATCGCGCACGTGCGAAGGTCGACTCCTCGCGACCTCTTCAGCGAACGAACAGTGACGCAACAATAAGCGCACAGATAGCGCGCGCGATCCTGCGTCGTCGTCATTCACTTCCAGATGCGATCGAAAAGAAACGGGGCGAGTGAAGAAATAAAATGCTTTTTACGACCTCGGGGTGCGATGGCGAAAATGGACTGCGCGCGCTCCCTGTCGCCTGTTCAGGCCTTTGGACGACGAAGTTGAACTGAGCCCGAAGCTCATCGCGAGCCTCGCGCTCATCACTGAACCCACGGAGAACAATTAAACACATCGCAGGATTCGAAACGCGCGTCGGGTTATGACGCACGAACGACTTAATCGTCTTATTCGTGTATCGCCAACGCGGGCATTCGTCGCGCGGCGAAACTTGTAACTGTATACCTTCGCAAGCTTTCATTTGTTCTTTCTTTTGAGGAGGAGGGGTACATGGTGAAGTTAAGCATTGGTTTCACAGCAAAAGTTACAATTTGCTTTTTTGGTAAGGGTGGACGGGGACGGGGGGGTGCATGATGGACACTTGCACAGACGTGTTTCAGCGAAGACCATCAAACCGCAGGAGGGACAGGAGTTCCGAGAATTTTTGTTGCCGCCCTGCTAAGAACGAAACACGTTTGTAATTGGCCAACGTGAACGTCGTTGTGACCGCGATACATTCAAATGACACGAAGCGAGGGCGTCTGTTGCCGCACCGAGCCCTTTCGACTCGCTCGTTCCTGAATGCTTTTTATTTGGGGACCTTTTCCGTCCTGTGGTAGTTTGAAGAATATCACTGCTAATCGACTTTGATGCTTCAACCACTCCGCTCCGCTCGGACGCGTACTTTCACGCTCATGCTAAACATCCACGCTTGTTACCATCTGAAAAAAAACGGTGTTCCTTGTGATATGGGTGGAGTTTAAAGCCGATCAAGAGCATAAAGAAGGGCGTGTCGTGACACGCCCTTTTTGTTGCTCGCGAAATCGGTTATTGCATTGTTTTTCAACCTTTCCGATAACTTCATCTGAAAATATGAGCATCAGAGTTTGCTAGCTCATACTTTAGCTCAGTGTTTTTCAACCTGTCCTTAAAATTCCGCGACCCACTACCTTGTTACCATAGGTCAGTGTTTTTCAACCTTTTTGCTGCAGCGGAACCTTCCGCAAATGCCTGCGTTGCTCAAGGAACTCTGTGCAATGATCCAAGTGTCTGTATTGCTGCAACCGCAAAGAACTGTGGTCGCGAATTCCGTCCCAGGAAACTTCGGTCTGTTTCGGCCGAACCCTGGCAGTCACTCGCGGAAGCCCGGTTGAAATACTACTGGATTGTTTTTGCGCGTGGTAGCGAGTTTTAAAAGTTTTCAAAGACGGTGTTTTCGCGTTCAGGATATTACCAAGAGCGGAGTGAGACTGGATTTGATGACGGACCTTCTGGAACCTTCACGCCGCAGCATCTCTGCTATTTTCCCACTTATCAAGTCGCATGTTTGCACCCCGGGGTTGAAATTGAAGAGAAAACCATTGAAAAGTGTGTTTTCCCATCATTTGATCCTCGAGCACAACAGTGTGCAATGTGTGAAAACTTCGAAGCACACTGTTTGCGTTTTTTGTGTCTCTGCGTGTGTGCGAAGACGTGTTTCGCCAACAATTTTCACGTTTGTGTCACGTCACCTCTCTGTGGCAACTATGACGTTTAACGAGGCGTCGTGGGTGAACTATGCTGGTGCTCTCCGCAATTAAGACGCAATTTTCTTGCGACCAATTGGTAGCTGCGCATCTTTTGAACTCCGCACGCCTGCGCGGGAGTTCAGGTTCTTGATTACGGCGGTCGCTTGTCTGATCTTTTGCTTGACGGTCGCAATTGCCAATTAAAGACTTAAACTTCAACGTGAATCGCCCGGTTTTTGCAAATCTACCTATTGATTTTCTGCTCACTGACCTCAACAACCATCCAATTTGCGCCTTTTGATGTTTTGTTTTTCATCGAAAAAATCCTTGTGACGCTTGTTTCTTATCTTGCCATTGCTTTTTTCTCTCCTGTCATCGTCATGGAAACTCCACTCAACGGCAGTTTGCGTAACTCATCGACGGGCCGTTTTTTTCTTCCCGTGCACGTGTTTGTGATTATGCGTTGAATCGCTACTACTTTGCACCTCTGCGATCGAGTCCGTTTTGCTCGGCGGCAGTGTTTCAAGTGTAATTTTTCGTTCGCGAATCTCTTTGTTTGCTCGGTTTCAAACCTGCTCTCGAGTCTTCGTTTCGGTTGCCTGCGTCAGTCACGTGACTTCTGCGGACCGTTGTCGACGGTCAGCCTCTTGGCTGCCGTTTGGTCGAGATCGGAAATGAAGGCGCAAATTCCTTTTCTGTTCTGAAGTGCTGGTGTTCTGGAATCTACGACCACCACCGTGCTGACCCAGGGGGGCCCAGGGGCCATGCCCCCCAAATTTTTAAAATGTCTAGGCATTTTGTGTTTTGAGAGGCGATATTCAAAACAAAATACTGTTGCTAGCTCAAAACAAAAAATTCCCCCCCCCAATTTTCGGGCTGGCTACGCCACTGCGTGCCGAAGCTGCTTCTCTGAAGTCATCAGACAATATTCATCTGCATGCAGGCAGGCATTATATGTACTGTATGTAGTCACTTTTTAAAAGTGGCGTTACTGTTGTCTTAAATAGCACTGCTGCGTGCATGTAAACCAGTATCAGAATTCCTTAAATCCGGCGCTTTTGTCCAAATCTGAAGTCCGCCTTTGTAGTGTTTTTCACGTGAGTGGCATATCTCGTCTCTGCTACACACAAACACAGGCCTACATGTAAATAGTAAGTCGTAACTTTCAAACAAATCATTTATTTGAGTGAAAACCGCAAGCGAACGACCGGGGCGTTAGAATCAGCCAGACCAGACCAGAGCTATTGGGACGTTATTCACGGTTTGGTTTTGCAAAGCGTGCGCAACACCTTGGGGATGTTGCGGTAAGAGGCAGTTCTATTCAGTGACGTGCAGAGGTCTGGTGATGCCAGGGGCGACTGCTTGATTGGATGCCCCCTACCAAATTTTAGTGTGGCGTATGGTGGTCATTGTTACTGGGTATGCGATGTTTGTGACGTCACAAAATGACGTCATATTCACGTTTGCAAACCAACGTTTCGGCGAAGTTTGTCGACACAACGTGCAGCGGTAGGGAAGCGGCCACGGAGGGTTTTTTGTGGGCTTAGCCCCCAAAGAAAGCTCAAGGTCCCCAAATTGAATTATGAAGCACTATAAATCGGTTGAGTTTAATGAAATTTCAGAATGTCAAGCCCCCCTGAACAGACGTAGAGCCCCCTATTGAAAACTTTTTCGCGACGGTTCTGTTGGGAAGGGGAGCAGTACAACAGTTGAGGGCAATGGAAACTTATTTAAAAAAATCGTTACATTATGTTTGTTTTTGTTCATCAACAATGTTGACCTCAAAAACAATAATAGAAATTATAGGAAACATACTGAATTTTCTGGGTGCCCGAATAGCTGCAATAAATTTGTTTCAATTCGACCGTGATAAACCATGAAATTACCTATGATACTGTTTTGAAAAGCAGTGGTGGTGGGGGTGCAGGGCTTGCAAACGCACCACTAAAGTTTTGATTTGCTGAAAATCCGGGCAAAAATGGCGCCCAATGTTTGCATGAAAACACACGAGATCTTATTTTGGAGGTTACACCAAAAAGAGGCCTTCATGATCTTTGTGGGAGAAAATTTATAGTAAAAGTTACACAAAAACTTTTCGGGCAAATTTTGCACCCCAGAAATTTGCCTGCTTCACCTATGGTGAAAAGTAACCTACGCCCCCGTTGCCCGTCGTTTGAAAGGGCAGAGGGGGAAAGGACCCGCCATGCCTCCATTCTCCGGCGCGTCTGCATATAATTCTACACGCACTCTCTTTGCTCGTTGTAGTATGCAGTGTGTCACTACAATGAACATAAATTATCAGCGGTCTCCTGAGACAGAGCAGTTCATGACTGCAAGGCTGCGCGTATGTTTCATCTTATAGCAATCGATCAGAAGGTATGCGGCTGGGATGACGGACACCCAGGGTTGACAGTTTGAAACTTGCTAAACTACACAAAGAGTTGAGAATGCGCATGAATTGCCCAAGAAAATTTTCGTTTTTTATTATGTGGCTGTTACATGTGCATTGTACAATTACTAAGGGGAAGAAAAGATACGGGCTTGTGTGAGCCGTTATGATCAATCCGCCTGAACAGCCAATTAATGACGAAGCACAGGTGAGCGACTGTATTAGCACTGAAAACGAAGCGGGAAACAAGTGGTGCATCATAACATCAAATAGGAAAGTTTTGAAATTTGGCTCAGAAATTTAATTAAACGTCCATAATTATCTTCAGTGTTGATGTAATTGGACCCAATAAAAAAAAACACCAGGATTTTTTAAAAGCCCACTTAAAAAAATAAAACCGAAAATCCCACTCTTTTTGAAAAATGTACTATGAAGTAAAAAATAAAATAAGCAGCACATTGTACAGTTAACTGTACATTTTTTAAATGAAACCAGGAAATTTGAAGGATTTAAAAAAAAGAAGAATAATTCGAACAGTTTGATTAAATTCTACTGGTTATCTTCTTCAGCTCTGTAAAATCGGTATATTTTGATCAATTTTTCTGGCTTATCTGCATCCAAGCTGTTTCTGATGTTCGTTCTTGACAAGCCTTGTCCCTTTGAAGTGAATTCAACAAAGATAGGGCACATACCTTTATTCTCAAATTTGAATGTCATAATAGGTATAACAAGTTATTATTATGTAATTCTGAAAATGGTGATATTGCATGATGCAATAAAAACAATTCAGAATGGGGTCTGTTTTTTTCTTAAAAACGAACAAAAACCTGTTTCTTTTCAAAGAAAACAAAAACATTCGGATTAAAAAACAGGTGGGTTTGTTTTTAAAAAAACGGATTGTTCTCAATCCTGATTGCCTTTCAATCCTTTGTGTGATTTGCCCTTGGTCGCACGATCTGGTACAAGTCACGTCAGTATCAGTGTGGTTGAGTGTGTGCCGCACACTTAGAGTATAGGTGTCTGTTATTGAAAAATCAGAGAATTACTGGCACTTGAATACGTAAAAATTAGTGTCCACAAAAAAATTTTTTCGAAAAATTCAATCCATGCAGCTTGTATAAGTAGACTTAAAATAGAAAAAATCATCTAGTTAGGCTACAGCATTTAAATTTTTGTAATTTCACTCTTTGGATGCCCGGGGCCGGCGCCCCGTTCGCCTCCCCCCTCTGCACGCTACTGGTTTTATTGTCCTTGTTTTGCACTTTTAACTAGAACAGGGGCTCCTGACCTGTGGGTAATTCCTCTGAAGTAGCAATTTGACTTAACGGTACTTCTGATTGTTATTTTTTTGAAAAGTGGTTGGTTGAAATCTTGGTTCTCAGGGAGTAACGAACGAATAACAATGAAAAGGCGAAAAACCACTGTTTTAGAGCGTAGCGAGGGTTCTGCTGACGCACGTCGCTGCGCCGGGACCGGGGGGAAGTACAATGCGCCGGTCGCAGAAAAGTCCCAACAATGCTGCAAGTAGCCTACTTTCTTTAATGCAGTACATTTGCCTCCGAAAGACCTTGGGTTCGAACACGGAGGCGCCAAACTTGTTTCTTGCCCTGAGTGCCATCTAACGTCGGTACGCCCCTCGGGCCAAGCGGCCACTATCGTAGTTAGTGCTGTATTTGTCGCAAGCAGCACAGGCGGCAAGTCCCGTTTTTCAAGTCTGCAGTATGACCCGACCTCAAAAAACCAGCTGAATGGCGCATCGGTCGATAATACAGTAATACCTCGTGTAACTAGGCTGCGAGTAGTTCAAGTCTAAAATTTAATTCATTTTAGACAAACCTTTAAATAAGAATGCCGATATTTTCATCGCAACAACTGCTTATTTAAGTAGAAGTCTGTACAAACAGTTTGCCTTTCACTGTGTAATTAACCAGACCATAACATGATCCACATGTGGCATGGTCAAAGAAACGTCTCCCCACTTACGCAAGGAACATAACGAACCCTTTTTCCTGTGGCGACTAAAGATCGACACTTTATCCTTATATTTAATAAATTCTCAATAAAGACAAGTGTGAAGTTACTATGACAGTGACACATCTTCGTTTTATAAACATTTGCCCACGTTTTTTTGAAGCAACGCAGGGTATTAGCGCTTGCAGTACATTTAATTCCGTTCCAACTGAATCACGCATTGCTGAAAATTACGTTTTTTTGCATCCAACACAAAATTTTTTCGGGCTGTATCCATACGTTGTTTAACAATTTGGTATTTATTGTTTTGTTTGTGTAGTGATGCTCAGAAAATTGTGACTAAAGCATAACTTCATAGAAGGATAAATACAAAAGCAAACTACAGTGTTGATAAATAGGCGTAGCCAGGGGACATTATATCAAGCATTTCTTGTCGTTTTGTGCTTCAAGACGGTGTCCCAAACAAAATACTGTTGTTCGCTTTAAGCCAAAATATGTGGCCCCCCCAAAAAAATTGCGCTGGCTACACTACTGTGTTGATGAGCACAGTTGGGTCCACCGACCGCTGTTAGGCCTACTTACAATTAGTCCAACCATATTCGAAGTCAAAAGCTGAGTATCAAGGCTGAGTTACCTTGAAATCACAAGATGAACAAAATAACTCCATAAAGTGGCTGATTTTTTTAATTGCACTGGTCAATTTTAATAAGGTCAACAGAGAGCAGTGGTGAATTTAAGATCAGGCATATTTGCGTCAGCCCTTGTTTTGAAATGCCCTCGTAATACAATGCTTTTCGAAAGGTGGGCTCCAACTATACCCATAGATTTGGAAGAAATTTTGCAGTGTGATCTTTTTGCAAATACGCTTTTCAAAGATTTAACAGGCTGTTGGTTTATAAATGTTATGACAGCTAGTGTTTGTGTTCAAGTTTGGTTTTAAGCTTTAGTTGCACTTAATTTTCAAGTCAAACACTTGCCATTTTGCATTGCTGATTATAATTATATTTACTATTTTGTTTGAGCTTATTATGTTATGAGTAGGCTATAATAACTAGCTATCACGGTTAAAACTTTTATCAGATATTTTTTGTGCATCAGCATGACCAATTAGCACGTTAACATAGTCTTAACAACTTTTTTTATGTTTTTAAAAACTTTTTTGCAATATATTCCCATTGGCGTAACGAGAGTTGAGCCTGGGGGTAACCTAGCTGAAAGGGGGCCACTGTAGGGGGCCCAACAGCCAACACTCAGAAAAAAAACTTTAAGTAATGATGGTGAATCCGAATGTTGATAGTTATTCTAAAACCGTAAATCACTGGAGAATGGCCTACTCCGAAAAAGCAAAAAACGACTTACTGAAAACAACGAATGCTATAACCAAAATATAAGTTAAGAAGGGGGCCCGTTTTTTTGCATTTAGCTTGCCAAGGAGGGAGGACGATTTGCGCTCTTCCCCCTGTCAGTTACACCAGTGTATATTGCAGTGTGGGGATCTTGAATAGTGAACTTCAAGCACAAAAGAGTTGATCAAAGTACAAGTCTAATTCTAATACGTACACGGTCAGAGTACATAATTGATCTTTTATGCATACATGGATTTGCATTGTGTCCGACAGATATTGTGTTTCTGTCTATTTATGGCCAGGCAAAACCGAACCTAATAGCCTAATCAGAGGATTTTGTTACACCAAAACTTAAGAATTTCAAGCGTGAAGGGCATAGCATCGTAGGCTAGATGGTTGGCAAGAAAATATAGTGCTTTAAAGTAGCATTCTGTGATTAACAGCACTTCCAGCAGGCTATTATATGTAAGATTACGAGTAGTTTCAAAACAGAGCCGTATCAGCCGCATTCCATTCTCACAATTGGGGGGAGGGGGCTAGCCAGTGCCGTAGCAGCCCAACTCTGGGCCCCTCCCGAAATGCTTTCAGGGCTCCCCTAGTGGTGATTTAAAAAAGTTTTCGACGTTATGCTGTATCTCGAGACCGAATGGCCTTCAAAATAAAATATCCTAATTGCAGACACAATTTTGGCAGAAACAGGCTCGTAGTCAGGTTTTAAGATTGGGGCGAAATTACATTTTTAAGGGAAAAGACTTTTGTTTTTGTAATGTATTTAATACGAATTTTTCTGAGCACAAAAACGATTTGGGAGTAACTGCCCCCTAATGCCCCCCGTGTCTGCGGGCCTGGGCAGAACCGTCGCCAGAAAGTCTTCAGTTGGGAGCCTTCATGTTTGTGCAGGGCGGCTAGAAATTCTGAAAATTTATATTTGATTCACAACATGAAATGCATTGGCAGATTGTGCAAATCACTTATAAGTATTTTCCCGCAAATACCCATAATAGGCTCGCAATTTCCAACTAAAATAATTTGAACGAGCTTAACAAAAGGAATTGGGTCGTAAAATCATTGTCATTTAATTGACGGCGATTATTTAGAGATGTCGTAATGAAATGCAATTGTAAAAAAATTGCAGGAAATCAGAATCATTCCTATCGTTCAAGTATGAATACACTGTTACCGAAGGAGCAAACATGACGCCAGTCAAAGCATATGCGCTGCGATGAACGTTTACTTTCATCAGCGCAAATTGATAAACTTTACAATGAGCTTAAGTGAAATATGTTTATAAATCGTGCGCACTGACCTTTTCCCATGCATAAACCTTGCTGATGTTTGGACTTGTGAATCTCATGGTGCATGGCACATGTTTAGATTAATGACATTTTGTATCTCAAATCGCCTATACTGTTAACAAATATAGACTAAGCTAAGGCCTACATGGACGCAAAGGTTAACACCCATAATCCAACAACTGCACTCCTCTGTTTTGGGACAACTTAGCAATGATTGCAAAATAGGCTCTTCTAACTACACAATTAACTCCATCTGGCTGTCTGAACTACAGGCTGCGCAAATGTGTAACTTTTGCGGTCGTAAGCACCAAAGTATCTTGCTGCTATGCAGTACACAACAAGAGAAGAGTACGTGGGCTAGACATAGTACATTTTTTACAACAATCACTACACAAAACAAGTTGATCTAGTGGAAGTCTGATTCTGGACACGACCCTAACCAGTGGGGTGTAGGGGGGATTCTCCCCCCTGTACAATTTTTTGCCCTCTTCCTGGAAAAATGTGTTAGACCTAGTTTAAAACTAATGGACATAGTTTAATAAATTTGGACCCCTCTCAGGAAACTATTGGCCCCGCCTGGTGCCCCAAGCTGGTTACAGGCCTGCTTATGGACGTATACAACTAGGCATGTAGGCAGGGCCAGATAAATGAACGCGAGGCCCATCAGGGCAAAGTCGTGACCGCGAGGGCCCTGAACCGAAAAGCTGAGCGCAACTGCGCAGTTCGCTCAGGTCCGACACTTTGCCTGCAGATGCAGAGGCAGGTTGCGAAACTTGCCTTCGGGTTGTTGTACTCTTGGTCTTTATTGCGTAACAATAATCTTCAAATGTTCACTTCAAGTTACGGTAATAAGCGTTTTGCCACATATTTTCCGAACCACATCGTAATTCAATACTCTGCCTTCAAAGGGGACCCCAAGAGCAACTGCCATGTGTAAGTAGGCTACTTTGCTTTCAAAGGCGCCCAAAGCAACAACTGTAATGTGCAGGTACCCTGCTTCACAAGGGCGCCCAACAGCAACTGTATTGTGTAAGCCCTACGCTTTCAATGAGGCCAACGATAGCAAATATAATGTGTAAGTAGGCTCCTTACGCTTTCAAAGGGGCCCCCAATACCAACTGTAATGTGTAAAGTACCTTGCTTTCAAAGGGGCCCAACAACAACTGTAATGTATAAGTAGGCTACTTTGCTTTCAAAGGGGTTCCCAACAGCAGTTGTAATGTGTAAATATCTTGCTTTCAGAGAGGCCCAATATAACTGTGTAATGCACAAGCTCTTTTCTTTCAAAGTGATCCCCAACTTCATTGATTTCTAGTGCCTCATATTTCAATTTGGGGTTCGAAGATTTCTTTGGAGGGCTAAGTGTTGACGGGACTGAAGTTTGGGTCCCTGAGACAGCGTGGCCCCCAATTGGGGGGTATGGAGTGCGGCTGATACGGCTCTGGGGCAGTTCTACTGTATTTTGAAAATCAGGGCCTGAAACCGGTATTTTAAAAATAAATAATTTGCCGTTAACTTCAAAATGAACTAATCCTGAATGTCTCAAATTATAATGACGCTACTAGTGAATCTTGTCAGGGCAGTTCTTTCAGCAAAATTTATTTGCTACTGTTGATGCAATCCTTGGTGTGATTGTTATGTCACACACACGCCGAAATGTAATGAGCCAGAAAAAATACGGGCAAATTAGTAATTGTGACTTAACAATACTCATTGTCTCTATGTTTTGTCTATGCCCCTTACGAATTACGACACAGCTTGGATCTGGCACTGTTGACAAAATGGCCGGTATTTTTACAAAACCTATCTGGCAACCCTGTTGGCCACCCCAAAATTTTTGGGCTGGCTACTCTACTGATTGAACACATTGAAGTTGCTGATGAATTTATGACTTCAAAAAACAGATTTAACGCGATTTGTCATAATTGAACCTAGACACCCAGGTCGACTAAAAAGTCTGATTTGAGTAGAAAAAACCCACAGTGGGAGTCCTGGTCACATGCGGCAAAACGCTTATTACCGTAACTGGAAGTGAACATTTGAAGATTTATTGCTGTGTTAATGTTACACAATAAAGACCAAGAGTACAACAATCCTCTAGCAAGTTTCGCAACCTGCACCTGCAGGCAAAGGATCGGACCTGAGCGAACTGCGCAGTTGCGCTCAGCGTTTCGGTTCAGGGCCCTCACGGTCACGACTTTGCCCTGATGGGCCTCGCGTTCATTTATCCGGCCCTGCCTACATGCCTAGTTCTATACGTCCAGAAGTCAGACTTCCACTTGATCAGGACCGGCCCTAGCAGGTGCGGGGCCCCTCTGAGCAGTAATTTATGACGTCATCGTGTTCAGTCAAGCGTGTTACGATCGGGGTGGAGCGCAGATGTAAAGCGCTAAGCACGAGAATTGAGCACGTTTGCTAACGTTCGATAATAGAGGAAGTTCGGTAGTTCTGACGAGTACGTTCTTTGTTAAGAATGAAATTGATATGGCGTTTCTACTGAATTCTCAAGCGCAAGGTGTATCTGGCAAAAATTGAGCAATCTACCCAAACACCACGGCGCGGGGCCCCTGAGGCGCGGGTCCAATGCAGCTGCATCGGCTTAAGGCCGGCCCTGCGCTTGATCAACGTGTTTTGTGTAGTGATTGTTGTAACAAAAATGTACTGTGTCTAGCCCACGTAGTCTTCTCTTATTTTGTACTGCATAGCAGCAAGATACCTTAGGTGCTCACCACCAAAGTTACACACTTGCGCGTCCTGCTGTTCAAACAGTCAGATGGAGTTAATTGCGGTTACAAGAGTCTATTTAGCAATTATTGCTAAGTTGTCCCAAATCAGAGGAGTGCAGCTAGTGGATTATGGATGTTAACCTTTGCGTCCACGTAGGCCTTAGTCTATATTTGTTAAAATTTATAGGCGATGTGAGATACAAAATGTTATTAATCTAAACATGTGCCATGCACCAGGAGATTAGCAAGCCCAGACATCAGCAAGGTTTATGCATGCGTATTTCAGCCAGTTAAAAGCCCAGTGCGCACGCTTTAAAAGCATATTTCGCTTAAAGCTCATGGTAAAGTTTATCAATTTGCGCTGATGAAAGTAAACGTTCATCGCAGCGCGCTGTTTTGACCGGCGTCAGACCTTTTCCTTCAGTAACAGTGTTTTCAAAACTGCATGATAGGATTGATTCTGATTTCCTGCAAATTTTTTTATATTTGCATTTCATTACGACATTTGTAAATAATTAATCGTCGTCAATTAAATGACAATGATTTTACGACCCAATTCCTTTTGTTAAGCTCGTTCAAATTATTTTAGTTGGAAACTACGAGCCTATTATGGGTATTTGCGGGAAAATACTTATAAGTGATTTGCACAATCTGCCGATGCTGTTCATGTTGTTAATTAAATATAAATTTTCAGAATTTCTAGCCGCCCTGCACAAACATGAAGGCCCCCAATTGAAGGCTTTCTGGCGACGGTTCTGCCAGCAGCGGACACAGGCTGATCTGGTGGGGGGGATGCGATGTCGATTTGCAATGAACCCAATGCTTCACAGGACCATAATGCGTAAATCAATCACTTCCACATACTTACATTTACGAGGAAACAAGTCTAAGCTTGGTTGAGAAGAAGTTTGAGCGATAAATCTGGTCAAACTTTAACACTGCATCGCCTCGGAACCAACAAGCAAATGTAGCACACAACAGCGATCTGACGTAGCCACTGGCGTCGGCGCAGGTACATCGAGGACTCGAGATGTGGTTCTCGTGACGACATAATACTTATTCTCATTGTAGGTTACGTTTGTTACATCACAATTACCGGTGGCACTAGCCAGCATAGAGTAGTAGCGCTGTTTAACTTGTATGTTGCAGCAAGTGGGCGTATAGTCACTTGGATGCGGCTTAGATCGGTGCTCTTGAAATGGGGAACCTTATAGTTTTTAATTGTCGTTTGGAATGGTCTGCAACAGCCATCGTAATTTGTGCATAACATTTGTTACTGCAGGTAATTTTGATGAAATAATAACAAGCGGGTTGATTCTGTTTATTTTGCAACTGAAATTAAAGAGAACGGAAAGAAACAAAACGATTCGTAATGAGTGCAAGCACGAAAAAACGAAAGCGAGAAAGCACAATCATTCATGGGCGTCCGCAGAAATGCTTCCAGGGGGGAACGTCGATATTTTGTTTATCATTTTCAAATTACTGACGATCAGTGTTCCCTCTAAGATAATTTTACACTGAACAAATGTTTGTTTTAGTGGGTATGATTATTTTAGGGCTGAGTAAGTGGAGTTTTCAATGAGTTACAAACTTTGTGAATTATATATTAAATATACAATCTTATCAAAATACGAACAAAACACACATTTCATTCAAATAGCTCCTTGTTTTCGGTGGAGTTTCCATTGCTTTGGAATGTTGCAAGTGCGCGAGAAAGATTTCACTGCGCAACAGTTCTGGTGGTCCTGAGTATTTGTGCACCTTAGAGGGAACATTGCTGACGATGCAATGCAAATGGACGTTCAGAAAACTCTTTATCCTTTCTACACTACAAAGAAAATGCTCCATGTTACGGTAACAATCACAAAAAAACGCTTCGTTGGCAGCAATAGCCAGGTATATTAATATTACGGCAATTTACATAGTGTGCAATCTACAGATTTTCAACGCAGGCATTTCTTTTCAAGTAAGTATTGCAATGATCTGTGAAGAAAGAAGCATTGGATTGCCATGGTTTTCAACGAAAACACAAATCATGACTTTATTTTACCTAGCAAACAGTGACGCACCCAGCTGGTATATTCAACTGAACTAACAACTGAACATGTTTTTGAAAAATTCGGGGGGGATTTGCCCGGTTGCTCTTCCCCTGATTGTGGGATCAGCTAGCAAGACTTGTCAGTATCACTTAGAACAGTGGTTCTCAACTTTCATGAGCCGTGGCCCCCTTTAAAAGACTCTCAACACTTGTGGCCCCCTGCTCATCGATAAAAATACCTAGTTTTGGCCTCTGCTCGTGGCCCCTGCTCGGCCTCTGCACGTAGCCCCTAGAGAACAGTTCCGTAGCCCCCAAGGTCAACGAGGGCCCCGTTTGAGAAACTCTGACTTAGAAACAAGAGGTGCAAACGTCCTGGGATCTCGTCCAAAGCGATCAATAAAACCTTGCTACACAAACCGGACAATTAAGTAGACCTGTATGCGGACACGACTACGGACAAACTTACTACAATTAGAACATCACGCAGGTTTTGCAAAATTGACCGGATGAATTATGAAAACTCACCACAGCAAATATAGCTTTGCACTCAGTATTCACTCAGATACCAGAACTAAACCTTAACGATTAAGATGTATTCCCACAAGCCTGCATAGAT
>Ga0210059_1000562_pt1 | contig 48496 bp, 18 predicted proteins | sample Ectturendosymbi2_FD_188042 | JGI IMG/M metagenome (GOLD analysis project Ga0210059, IMG submission 188042) | Ecteinascidia turbinata endosymbiont from Florida, USA - Sample 2 (SPAdes) (version 2) | ecosystem: Host-associated > Tunicates > Ascidians > Unclassified | place: Key West, Florida...
AACGTTTCGACGAGGTCCAAATTACATCTTCAACCAATGAGAACTCGCCTTTCTTATCTCCTAAACCCTTTCTTATTGGCCACTGCTGTAACCAATGAGATCTCTTCTTTTCTGTATATAAACCAGTTCGGTAGTATCTCCACTTCATTCTGACGATATCCCCTGAAGAGTGTCAGACGAAAAGCTTTGGGATGAATCTCCTACTTCACGCCATCTTAATTTATTTACAAGAAGAACACCCAGGTATTTCAGGTTATCTCTGGGGGAAATGCTATTGTTATTTGTAGTAACTTTAGAGGAAGTAGGATTGCGTTTTTGAGAATTTAATAGAATAAAATTAGTCTTATTGTAGTTAAGAGAAAGCTTGTTGTCTCTCAGGTAAAACATTTTCTTCTACAGTGTCCGAAACACACCAACCAAAGGAGCAAAATCAAACATGCAACCGACAACTTGCACATCGATTTCAATCTGCAAAGTTTATTACGCAGCGATGCTGCAGCTGCACATGTATTGGCATACTGTATGTTCATGACACAAATAAAACAATTTAAAAACTCTCAGTTAAGGCCTGGCGCTCCAAAACTGTATTGTTCTAACGCTAAAAAACGCAACAACAATAATAATAATAACACTTTGCATCTGCTGGTGTGAGCGGATTGTCTATTCGTATCTGTTATGTTGTTTTTCATGTACGTTAGTTAATTTTCAGTGACTTTGTTTTTCAGTGTCTATTTCACTAATAAGGCTCTTTAAACGTTATTAAATGTCACCAAAGTTGTCGGATGTTGTCCATTGTTCAGTTAATATCAACAATTTTTTCATTAGTTTAAGTTTCGTTGTTGTGACACTGGTGCACAGGGATCGATTTTCCTTCCACCTAAAATTACTTTTGAAAACTTGTTAGACTTGTTGAAAGTAAAATAAAACTTGTTTATGAAAAATTATTTTGAAAAGGCATTTGCACCTTTTCCGGTTATCGCGGTGCAATACAAAGGATAGAAATTTTCCATTTGCAAAGCTTTCTTTAGTTTCGTTTAAATTGTAAGTTTTTTCGTAGACGCAGACGGTGAAGCGGGGACGTCAGACTGTAAATAGTGCAGAAAAGTTACAGCCGAGCAGCCAGGTAACCGTTCTTGTTCTGATGCATATTTGTAGCTTCTCACATATTGGTGTTACCCAAACCTTCAGGTTACGGTCACATGCAAGAATCGACAGCATTTAATCTGTGGCTTAGCACAGGAAGCGAATAAAATTTTAGCGTGATTGTTGTAACATGTTACGCTTGGTATTGTTGTGTCAGATTTGAATGCAAATAAAACAAAATTTAAAGCGTAATGAGACATCATTTTGAGGATCTATTGGCAACTGAATATGTGAGGTTTGTGTATTTTAGTGTACAATAAAAACCTTCAAGTGAATTGGATTTGAATTTGTACGACTGAGGCTGAATCGAACATGGTACAGGTATTTTTTAAGTACTTTTGCTAGGTCCGTGACATCTGTGTTACTAGAATATAAGATAGCAGTTTTTCTTACAGTTATGCCAGGGCTGGGATAGGCAGTTTCTGAAACGTAAATTCACCGTGGAAGATGATGGAATCTTGTGTGAAAAAATAGAAAAATGTAAAGCCGTTAGCATCTGCATTTGCAATACAAAGGATAGAAAAGATAGACTCTGCAATTACAGAGCTGTCACGACATCGCTGACACTGCACGGATAGATATTCCACTTTTCAAAACTGACTTCCGAAACAACCTACCGTAAACAACTTCCTATCCTAAGAGTTTTGTTGGTGGCGATAACTCAAGAGCAAGATGTTTTCAGTTTGCTTGGTTCCGACCAGGGCCTACGAGAGGGGGTTACGAGAGGTACATTGTACCCGGGCCCGGAAGGTTAAGGGGCCCATGAGGATGAAAGTACACGCGCTAAGATTTTCTGTAATCAAACCCAAATTTATGGTCGCTTTGTCTATTTGCAGCGCTGGTAGTTTTAACCAGTTTGCCCTCTAAAATCTTGACAAATCCGAAATGAAAATGAAAACTTGCCCAAGATTTTGGCTGATTTATTTGTTTTTGTTGTCATATTCCTTTACGTTGCAATAATTTTTCACTACTGTATTACCTTATATACGTCAAACAGCGTTGAGCAGAGTTTATGTATAGCGTATCGTCGACAGTTTCCACGCAGTAGAAGTGTAGTAAGCCGGGTGTGAGAAGTTTCGCTTCTCACAGACGCTCGGGTGTTCAGCAAGAACCAGCGCCGCATTTTACTGCCAGGAGATGCATCGTACGGAGGCCTGTCACATTCTAGAAAAACGCAGTTCCTTGCCAAATTGTCAGACTGTGTGATACACAACAGTTCGCAGTATGAAGTTAAGTGCGCTACCGTTTTGCAAAGCACGCTTACTGACAGTTCACACATTTTCATAATAATTGCACAAAGATATGCAGGCTTGTTTCAAGTAATTGTAACCATTGAGAACTGCCATTGTAACTTGTATTCAGGGCTCTCATAAATGCAACTCCAAAAATCCCAAGAACAGCACCAAAAAATTCCAAAATCTGTGGTGGTGCAGCATAAAATCGGAGCGCCATGATATGTGTTAAAAATAGAACCAAACATGATTTGAAAAATAAACTGACATGATTCCTTTTACATATTTTCAAACTTTAAAATATCTTTAAATCGGGTCAAAAGTTTTCTACTGCTGTACACGTTTGCTTGGTGTAAAAACTGCCATTGAAGAGTTGTTGACAGTGAAGCTGCAGAAATCTATGCATGATGCAAATGGCTCATTATCTTATTTGAAGTCATTTGTTTGTGTATTTATGTCAGCAGTGTGGTTCAAAATTCTAAGCAGAATAGACATCTCTATGAAAGATATTCAACCCAGGCAAGCAACACTGATACAGAAGTTGCTAACATTAAAAAAAGGATTTAAACTGAATTGCGAAACAATTGGCAAGCTGTGTGGAATAAAGTAATCTAAGCTTGGCATTGAGATTAAGCTTCCTCCTGGAGGAAGTTTAGATCTACGAAGGAATGTATCAGTTGGAAACGGGAAGGAAAGCTTTCAAGAACCGTTTTACAGAACTTTTATATTATATGCTATTACTGATAATGTTATTGGAGGGCTACTCATGGGTTGTAATGCTGTGAAACGCATTAAAAAGAACGATTTGATGTAATATGGAATTACAAGGATCACTCTGCTGCAGTAACTGACCAAAAAGCGAGAATCCTAGCCACACAATATTGTAAAGATATGCAGAACCGTCGCCAGAAAGTCTTCAATAGGGGGGCTTGACATTAAAAAATTGGTAAAAACTCCACTGATTTGTAGTGTTACATATTTTAATTTGGGAGTACTTGGCGCTTCATTTGGGGGGGCTAAGCCCACCAAATCCACCCCGTGGCGACGGGACTAAAGATGTGGACGACAAAAAGTTCGTTACTGAGGTGCGGCATTTGCTCTTCTTACATTCAGCTAATTTTGGAAAAGGGAAATTGCTTCCACAAACCTGCTAAATAAAATGTACGACTTCAAGCTTAAAGAACGTTTCCCAAATGTATGTATTTGCTTAAGAATTTTGCTCACAATTCCAGCCACCGTGGCATCTTTAGAGTGATCATTTAGCAAGCTTAAACTAATCAAAAATTATTTGAGTGCAACCAGCGATCAATCCCATGTGGTGTGTCTTGCCAGATTGAATATTGAATCCAAACTTGCAGAAGAAGTAGAATATGACGATATTATCAAAGCATTTGCTGAGAAGAAGGCACGAAAAGTGTTTTTGAAACAATCGTGACGTTTGCACCAATTTCTGAAATTGTGAACTGTTCGCACATTATTTCAGATTGAACATAGCAGGATTTAGTTTGAGGATTGTAAGAATCGAAATGCAGCTGCGCATGCGAGAAACGTCTGACGCGTGAATAAGACCAGGATCCGTTAAAAAATTTCAAATGATGCACATATTAAAATATAGGAAGTCCTTAATTGCTTTCTTCTCTTTCAAAAATCTCGACGAAAAACTTTTTTTACTTCCTATACTGAGCCAAACCAAACGTATTTCGAGAATTTTTTTGATAACACGATACGTACAGTAAAAATCTGTGATTGTTACTATACTAGAAAGATATTTTTCTGAGTACGAGCTTATTGAAATATACGAAGCTAGCAATTTGCAATGTGTTACTCGTGTAGGCCAAATAAAAGCTCTAGGTTTTCAGTAGGCTTTCGAAGAATCAGCCGACTGGGCTCTGCTTTCATCTTTTTGCGATGATTAAAACTTGCGCATGTCTGTATTCAAGTAACTTTAGTCCATAGGAGAAACAAGCAAGGAATCAATCAAAAATTTTTAATAGGAAATCGATTTCACGTAACATTACGCATCGTCAGTCCTTACATCTTATTCAAATAGTATGGGCCAGTTGCCACCAGGCCCGTAGCCAGGTTTTGAGGTTTGGGGGAAAATACATTTTAGAGGATCAAGATTTTTGATTTTATTATATGGTTAGAACAAACTTTTCAGGGCACAAAATATGGGGGGACACAAAAAACCTTGGGGTGGCATTTCCCCGTGGATACGGGCCTGGTTGCCACTATATATTTGTAAATCTTGGAATGGTAACTGTTTCATCTACATTCTGATTACTATACCAACCAGCTATACAAGTTTCGACAAGGTCCCCAGAAGCTAGGGGGCCCGGTATCGGTCGTCGTAGCCCCTGGTAAAATTTCTCTCGGAGATCCTGGTTCCGACAACATCCATGGTTGGAATATTCACATTGGAGACGTGGTTTTTGTTTTGCTTGCAGTCATTTTGCACCATCCGGATCTCAAGGAAAGATTCTGAAAATACAAACACTGGGATTCGAAGGTGGAAAAAAGCTCACGACTCGGATGCTGGGTTTAATAAAAGACATTTTATATTGGAAACTCACAATTCGGCAATGATGTGATGGATTGAATTTAAGCGGATGGTTGACCGGTCAACTTCGATGCATCAGATGGTAACAGTGGCGTAGCAAAGGGGGGAACCGGGAGCTCCGGGAGGAGCCTTCTGGGAAGCGGCAAGCTCTTGAATAAAAATCAATTTTTTAAAGTAATTTCAACTCTTCAGGTTTAGTCGTAAGTGTAGGAGCAGGCAATTTTTTGGGAGTGCAAAGGATATTTTGCCCAAATTTCCCTAAACCTGTGTTGCAGGTGACTGCATCGCCTTGAACTGCTTAGGCAAGCACAAACAAGAGATGGCAATTCGGGGCATTAAGCAACAAGAAAGCAACCAGCAGCAATAGAGGTCCATCACTGACTTCACTCTACTACAACTAGATTGCACTATCATTATATAGGGATAAGTGAACTACGATAATTCGCCTGTGGTGACTATCACAGTGACTTGTTACTCATGGGTACCATCTGGCGGTGACCATTTATTTACATGTGGCGCCATCTTCTGGCCGCCACATCACTTCCCTCTCCATTAGCTTGAAGTTCTATCACTTATCATCCACATTTTAACTCTCAATTTACAAGTTAGACCCTTACCCTTTGGTTCAAGACGATCTTCAACGGAGAGTGTTACTGAGAGGGGCTTATGGCCTTTCTCCCAGGTCCCTTATCGGGCGCCATTCTTGTTTTTTTACAAAGTTACAGCCACATGCTGGATCGATATGGAAGGGTGTTACTTGTAAATGTTTTGCAGATACTCTTCCATGATGGTGGTTTTGTTCATCTAAATATTTTCTATATTTATGCAAATCACATGGTTCCACATCAAAGTGAGGGGTTATGTGTTCCAAGGATATCTGGTTTTCTTCAGGTATTAACACAGTTTTCTTTCCTTGATCAGAAACTAGATTAAGCAAAGGTTCCAATTCATTACTACAATTTCTTTGTTGACGTAAACTGTCAGATTTTCCTAGTTGTAAAATGAAATATACACATAGCAATTTGAACATTGTTAATTAATTCTAATATAAATGTTTACCTAAGTGTCACTGAAAATACAACATAAAAACTTTTATTTTACTCCTTATTCGTCTGTGAACCTGTTAATTACAGATGTTCTACAACATAAAGGTATTATTGAAAATTTCAATTACTAGAGTGTTTATCAGGAAGCTATGAAAAGGGTTATGTCAGAAAATCATTGTGGGCAAAAACTATAGTTGATTTCTGTTTGCCTGGTTGTTTTCCAAGCCAAGAGTAATCATCGGAATCTAGTATTCAAAAAATCTAAGGTAAGATACTCCCCTTTTGTATTCTAAGTCTTGATCGAAGTTTCCTCTTAATGGGAGGTGATGCAATATTGCATCATCCGGGGAATTCCACCCGTGTTGACTATATAACCAAAGCATTTTGGGCTTGATGCGACATTCAAGCTTGGTCAGCTACTAGCGACGTTTTTTGAAGTTGAAGCATGCAATTACCGTCGTCGATGTTTATCGAAGAAGTTCTGCGTAATGAGACAATTCTGGCCCTTCAGGGTCGACGGCTTGATCCTATTTCTGCCTTGCGACAAGCAGAGGACATCTTCGACAATAGTGGAGCGTTACTTCCACCTGATAATGCGACATTCCGTCTCGTATGGTTTCCCTGAAGAGAACAGCGGTATCACAATCGAATCTACAGTCGTTTCGAGCATCCGGTTCCAGATCCGCTTCGTGCCCATGTCGCCTGGGATCGATCGCGACTACTTGGTGACCTGGAACTCTCTGATGGTCGTTTTATCGAAACTGAACCTACCATCGTCAAATTTTGGGACATGTGATTTTACCTTTTTCTTTGTGTGTGTTTCCTTTTCAAATTGATTTCCTATTCCTTTCAATTTTAACATACTGTTCATTTTTATCAAATAAATTTCGTTGTTGTTAAAATGTCTGCTTAACTTCTGTCTTCCTGAACTCAAAAATTGGGCCTCGTGTTTCAGGCTATAAACTTCTTCGTGATACAGACACAATGAATGAAATCTGAATTGTATCAATACTGATGTAGAATAGAAGTGAATAAATAATTTTCCATAACATTGGGAATAAATCAATAACGTGCAGTATAGAAGGTTGGGTACAGTCAGTCTCGTCATACCAAGTTGAAGTTTTTGGGTAGGTTTTCATCATTTGCAAGAAGGAGAGTACCCCTCTTTAGGAAATTGTACAATTCCATGCTGGAGAATCGAATTGTACCACCTGAACTATCCGATTCTTTCAATGGTTGAGGTGATACGATGAAATAGTATTCTACAGCTTCATGATTGAAACCAGGTGACACTTTAGAGCAGTACCAGGGTTCACTTGTCTGTGGCTTTAGTTCTGAATGATGTTTAAAGTAGACAGCAATCTTTAGTTGAAGTTCTTCGATCGTAGGGACCTTGAAACCCTCGAACACTGGATAATAAAATAGTTCCACTTTTCTTGTAGTCATCTCAGGTGAGCAATGCTTTAACGTTCTCACGAAAATGTACTGGCTTTCCGAATTTGCCTCGATCTTCTCTTTGTACACGTTATTAGACACTTTTCAAAATTCTATTTATTTTGAAACATAACCTAAATTCCTGTACTTTTCTTTCCTGAGAAGGGATAGAAAAGGAGAAAAGAATTAATAGTCCAACACTAAAAGAGACAAAAGGAAAATTTTGAAAATGGAACTTGAAGAATATGGAACAGCATGCTAAAATAAATTTCGAGAGATATCTTTTACCTGTCGCGAATTGAACATTAATCAGGGTATGAGATTCCAGACACTTTTGTCACGCTCATCTAAAGCTATTAAAGTAATATTTTTCAAAGTACCCAAAAAACACAATGTTTATAAATGGAAGAGCGGTATCAGCACAATGAAATTGGTGTCACTATTATTCAAAACAAAAATTCGCGTTCATCGAATCCCAACATTTGATAATATAAGAGTGAAGCGTAAGAATAATACGTTTCCCTAATTTTAATCAACACAAGTTAGTATACATTTTATCCAACCGTGCTTGTGCTCTTAATATAACCTCGGATCAATTAGAAATTGTCAGCAAGATATATTCGTTGACAATTGTTTCTATCAGTAAGATTTCGGTCAACGACATTAGTCTAAAAGAATTAGTGATGCTATCTTTTACGATAAGATCCTGTTTTATGTGTTTCAAAACCATTTTGAAACATTTTCGTTCATCAGTGACCATACCTAGAGTGACCAAGCACTTCAAACAATTGTTGAAAGGTGCTGCGAAAAAATTTTACTATGGAAATGGTAAAGAATTATGAATATTATCAAATGCAAGTGCGACATTTTGATTTACGACTTTCTCGATCGGTGGACCAATTAGAATTAATAAACAATAATAATGATCGCATACGTTTATCTCAAAGAATGACGGCACTAAGTGACAAAGCTAATGCCGCTGAAAGAAGTCAATTATGGATAGGAACCATTGCAAAACGCCATGTTCAGACCTTGAGAAGTAATCTGGAACGTTACTATGTTTTAAGAACTGTTCAACAATCCCTTTTGGCTTTGGATAAAATCACAGATTTGCATCAAGATATAATTTATCAACATCAGTTTCGTAACGGAAAGATCATTAGTTTTCCTAAATATCGAGTTGTCGATCCCATGACTACCACAGAAGAGTTATTAACTACAATGCCTTCAAGTACATTTGCGGAGACAACCACCAGTACCACTCCAGCAGCGTTTACCATGCAAACAACAAAACAAGTCATTTCATCACCTATAATGAAGGAACAAAGCGTGACTACTAACTCTGCTGAAACAACAGAAGTAATGACAACTACGGTTTCGACCACCACTCAGCCTGACATTGATTGGGAAAAAGTAAATGAGTTAGATGAACAGGAAGCTGAAAAGAATACAGGAATTTCTACACCTATACTCTCAAGTATTGTGGATACTTTGATGGCCATTGGCTCAACTATAGTTTATGGAGTTTATCAGCTATGTACATCTTTTAACAATACCATAATTAGTAATATTACTTCTGCAATTTCCTAAGTAACGTATTTTGTGTTCACGCTTATTTAGTAGGCACACTCTCCATAATTTTTGTGCTGTTTCAATTTACGTCTGAACTAAACATTATGATCGAAGTACGAAGACTTCACCCTAAGCTAACATGTAACCCCTATTCGGTAACGAATAAAAACTTCTGTTTGAAGTTAGCTAAACATTAATATATCATGATTTCGATGCAAAATTTCCTCTCTGCTTAACATTTTGTTACAGAATGTTAGAACTTTTGTTCTTTTGTAATACAGGGAGAGTGAGAAATGTATTAACATTTCACAATTACTAACACCAATAACGGGTGAAAAGAAACACTGTAATGTTAAGAAGTTTTGATTTAAATAGGAGAAAAATGTTTGTTATTTTCTTATATTTTCTATAGTTTAGAGTTTGTGACATTAAAGGCCAAATTGAAAATATCCAAACTAGAATTGTTGACTTAGAGTTATATTGTTTGCATGAAATTTTAAAGCTTTATCATTACATAAGACGATTCTTTTCTTTACATATATTCATATAGACTTTGTAGAGTAACACTAAAATAATAATGAACAAACATAAACGAAGTAAACTGTTACCCATGACTAGAATATGGAGACGCAAAGTAAAAAGAGTTCCATCCAGCTACACGAAGATACAAGAACGAACTCCATGTGAAATAACTAACAAACAAATGACTAAGTTGTCAATCAATTCCCCACACCGGGTCGAGACTTCGAGCGAACAATTGGAAGAAGTAATGAAGATAGAAGAAGTACCAGATACCGCTAGTTAGCGCTAGACAACCCACAGGGAATGTATCCCCAGAACCCTCATTAACAGTTGACAAAAACGATGAAATTGTAACAACAGAAGGGGAGTATCAAGAACTACGCTCCATGCAACAAGCGTTCAAATCAATCAAAACCTGGAACTACTTACAGCCAGGACGAGAGATAGAGTGGTTAACCATCACCCAAGACTTTCTTAAAGGATTTCCAAAAATGCAGTCAACTGCAACACCTGCCCTAAAAACTTTTCTGCGACAAACTTTGACTCTACAAATTTTCTGTAGCTTTTGGCACAGCATATGTTCATCCAAACACAGTAGTGAAAATAAAAAAGCTTTTCTGTACCTGCTTGGCATGGACTCTACTCGTTTAAAGTGGGTGCCCTGCAGCATACTAGATTACCTCAGTGTACGAGTACAATCAATAAAGCACATAAATAAAATGCCTTCTTTTGCCCAAACATTCAAGGGCGTCAGTTACTCATCAAATCTCACAAACTAAAACACGAAGTTAGTAGAAACAGTTTGCTGATTTTATATATAATTTAATGTGTTTTCTATTGCATAATAAACTTTTATTTATACTCTTAATAACAAAGAAGTAGGCTATAATTCCATTAAATAGTTAAAAAGTGTCGACGCTTCTTTGCCCAATTTTTTCATTTATTGCCCAAATTTGTGACAAATCGAAAATTTTTGGGGTGGATTTGCACCCCTGCACCCCCAGCTCCCACACCACTGGGGCTACGTCTAGGGTTCAACCCTTCATCTTTTGTCATTTGTGTCAATGTCGTCGAGTTTATTTTATTTTGACAAAATATTAATATAAGTAATCTATGTTAAAATGTATCATGAAGCAAACCTGCAGGCCTTTTTCAAGATACAGATGACTGGCAACCAACCAAAAACTCGAAAACAGAGGGGTCTTTTGCGAACCGTACAACATTACGTTGGCAGAACTGCCACCCAAGTAAATACGACAGGTACTCGTCCCGACCTGTTCACTACGAGTTGAAGTACTACACACCTTGTTTCCGATAGCTATAGGCCTGCTGCAGTCTTAACTGGCACTATTAACAACCACGTTCAATCCATAAAGAATGGGACATGGTAGAGCGCAGATATAAAGTCCTAGTACGAGAACTGAGCACGTCTGATAACGTTTGACAGTTAGGGAATTCATGGTTCGTTCTAACGAGAGCATTGTTTGCTAACAATGAGATTCATAAACCGTTTCCACTGAAATCTCGAGCGCAAGGAGTATCTGGCAAAAAATGCACAATCTGCCCAAACACCATAGCGCGGGGCCCGCAAAGGCGCGGGACCCAATGCAGCTGCATCGGCTTAAGGCCGGCCCTGATGAATGGATCAAATTTAATTGAGGAAATGTGGTGTGGGTAAAAATATGTTTAGCCTAAACAAAATATAAAAATAAAAAAAATAAAAAAATAATTGGTGAGGTCAAGTCTAAGCACAAAATTTTAAATATTCCGGGCTTATTTAAATTGTCAGTTGCCAAATTCATGTCGTCTTTGATAATGGTGAAGTGCCTAATCATTTTGATAAATACTTTTTTGATACTGCATTAGTCCACAAATATCAAACAAGGCATGCTTCTTTGCAAAAATATCATTTACCCAGAATGAAAATGTCTCTGGGTCAGCTTTCTTTAAAGTATATTAGTCTCAAAATTTGATCTGACTTTGATCTGATATTTCTGAAAAATTTAAATCTCTTTCGCAGTATTCATTTGCAAAACAATACAAAAACGCCATGCTATCTTGCCAAAATTCCTGTTGATTTTCGTTTGAAATGTTTGTCACTTTTCAGTGATATTGTTTTGATGCCCCTCTCTTCCTTAGTATCTTTTACATCTACAGTTGTTCACCCCTGTTCAAAAGCATGCTTTTTTCCGTATGTTTTTGTTGTTATATTGTTTACTTATTTTATCTCACGTTGATTCGATGCATTTTGTTACTTTTCTTTTGCTACATGTGAGACGTCTTCAATTCCAAATTGATTTGTGCTAGCAAAAGGGCTGGTTGAGAACTTGATCCATGCGATCTTTCGCCAACCGTTTGTGATTCAAACATGTTGGAACACCATCATCAATTTGCTAAACCTGGAGTTTCTGATGTTTTTATATTTTCATAAACGTGAAATCAATTTCTGATCTTTGATGTTGCTGTTTTTCCCCTTGTTGCATTCGCGTTACTTCGTGATTTGAGTCAGAAAAATCTGCATGAACAAACCATTACCATTACCATAGCGAGTAACTAAAAGAAAACAAGGAATCAATCGCAAATTTTAGTAGGAAATCGATTTCACGTAACACTGCGCATCGCCAGTCTTATCATCTGCAAGCAATCATGGGCATCGGAAGGAGGGGGCCAAGGCCCCCCCGGAATTTGGAAATTTTATCAAAAAAAGTTTGTTTTCTTAGATTCGACTGGGAAAAACGAATCTTCATCACTTTTGGCTCCCCCCTAGAAAAATTTTGGAAAAATCCCCTAGTGGCCCCATATGGAAAAAATCCTTCCGACGCCCATGCAAGCAATGCTAACAGGTGTGCAACGTTGAAAGTCAAAAACAAGGTCAGAGAAAGTAAACAACCTCAAGACTGCAACGAAAAAAACGCGCAAGCCTAACCGCGACAAATAAAGCAATACGTCTTGCTCAACTACATGCATACGCTGAAGTGAAGCTTCAAAACTTCTGCACAAATAGCAAGAACTTTAAAAATCTCAATGCCAGCTAACGATTATTAACACCATAGAAAAAGTCGCTTTCAGATAAAAGTAACTTCTTGCAGGGCGAGGCTACCGAAATGGCTTAAAACAACATGCGTTATGATCCAGTCAACGTGCATTTTGGCCGCTGTGGCAACCAAGTCTCTGTGGGCACGATAGAAGCGCTGTGACTGACTAGAACGAAAAACCCCTGCACATTGGCCTCGAAAAATGAAAAACAACGCTCTGCAGAACTGAACTGAAATACATCACCGCTCAGTAGAAGGGAAAAAAAAAATTATCTTACGCGTGGGAGGATCATGTTTTGAATATTGATTTGTGCGTTAAGTTTGTGATACCACTTATCTTCACAGAAATCCAAAGAAAGGGAATTAGGTTGTTCAACAAAACTATCGGTGTAAGCTTCATGTATCGGCGGTTTATTTGCGTTTCCATGTACGCAACGTTTTATTTGACAGCACATAATCTAATTCAGTGGTTCTCAAAGTTTTTTTCACATTCCTCCCTTACAAACCCAAACACTGTCAATTCCTCCCCAACAAAGATCACAAATGATAATTGCACAAATTTCACAATGAAGAAAAAATAGGCGAATATGAACCAACACACTCTTTTATAACATCCGTAATTGCATTTAAAGCAGCTTGTACCTGCAAGTTACTGCGATTACTACCTGACAGACGCATGGTCCGGTTGATCACGGAGCTGGTTGGTAATCGCAGCTTCTCCCTCACCACCGCTAACGGCAAATGGAGTAGAATACGACGCCTCAAGAATGGCATCCCTCAGGGATTCGTCCTGGCACCCCGTCTGTTCAAATCAACACCTCTGACTTGCCAAGCACCGTCTCTAGAAATTAAGTATTCACACGCAAACGACCTAGCATAATTATGCATGCTGATGGAGACTGGCAACCAGTTGAAGGGGTGCTAAGCAAAACATGGCAACCGTAGATGAATACCTCCAGACCGGGAAGTTAAAGCACAGTAGCCTGCTAAAAAAAGCAGTGTTGGCAGTCTTCCACCTCAACAACAAAGAAGTTAAACGTGAGCTGAAAGTCAACCACAACAACAAAACCCTGCTCTTTTGGTCCGAGCCCACATACCTCGGAGTAACGTTTGACAGGATACTCATGTACCGCCCACACTTCGAGTCACTTTGCAAAAAGTGGACATCACGCGTTGCACTCTTGAGGCGTCTTGCTGGCTCTCGCTGGGGTGCTGCAGTAACAACGTTGTGAACAGCCAGCTTAGCCCTGGTCCATTCAACAGCAGGGTACTGCGCTCCTGTCTGGTGCCGCAGTGCTCATACCCGCCTTATTGACCCTGCCACCAACGACACCTTGCGAACTGTGCCTGGATGCCTACATCCTACACCAGCGGACAATCTTCCTACCCTCACAGGCATCCAACCTGCTGAGCGTCGTCGCAAAGGAGCCACACTGTCTCTAGCACGCCGTCCCACGGAGCCTATACATCTCGGTAGGAATGCACGGCATCTCAAATCTAGACACCCATTTGCAGTGCCGTATCAGCCCAACTCTGCCCCCCCCAAAATGCTTCCAAGGGCCCCCCTAATGGTGATTTATAAAAAACGTTATGTTATGCTACATCTCGAGGCCGAATTGACTTCAAAAAAATATTCCAACCAGGACCGTAGCCAGCCAGGTTTTGAGGTTTGGGGGGAAAAATGCATTTTTATGGGTGAAAGACTTTAATTTTTATCATATGTTTGAAACAAATTTTTCTCAACACAACAAAATTTGGGGGGCATAAAAAAGATTTTGGGGTAACTGCCCCCGAATGCCCCCCGTGTCTGCGGGCCTGGGCAGAACCGTCGCCAGAAAGTCTTCCATTGGGGACCTTCATGTTTGTGCAGGGGTCTAGACATTCTGAAAATTTATTTTTAATTCGCAACATGAACAGCATTTGCAGATTGTGCAAATTAATTATAAATATTTTCTCGCAAATAGGCTACGCATAATAGGCTTCCAACCAAAATTTTTTGAACCAGCTTAACAAAAGGAATTGGGTCATAAATCATTGTCATTTAATTGACGGCGATTATTTGGAGATGTAGTGATGAAATGCAAATGTAAAAAAAATTGCAGGAAACCAGAATCAATCCTATCGTTCAGTTGTCAAAACATTATTACCGAAGGAGCAAACATGAGGCCGGTCAAAGCATGCGTGCTGCGATGAACGTTTTCTTTCATTAGCGCATATTGATAAACTTTATCATGAGCTTAAGTGAAATATGCTTACAAAGCGTGCGCATTGGGCTTTTTACTGGCCGAAATACGCATGCATAAACCTTACTGATGTCTGGATTGTAATCTCTGGGTGCATGGCACATGTTTAGATTAATAATATTTTGTACCTCAAATCGCCTATAAATGTTAATAAATATAGACTAAGGCCTACATGGACGCAACGGTTAGCATCCATAACCCACTAACTGCACTCAGTGGCGTAACTGACAGGGAGACAAGGGGGCGAGCCGCCCCTCCTGGCAAGCTAAATATGGAAACTGAGCCCCGTCTAGTTGGCATTTTGATATTGTTTCTTTAAGCTGTTGTTTTTTTGCGTTTTTTGGGGTGTTTTCGTTTTTTTAGCTATTATAGACATCCAGAGATTCACTATCATTTCTTAACTTTTTTTCTGAGTTTTGGCTAGCGGGCCCCATTCAGCTAAGCTGTTCCCCCCTGGCTCAAACCCCTAGTTACGCCACTGACTGCACTACTCTATTTTGGGACACCCCACAAAATAGACTTCTGACTACACAATTAACTCCATCTGGCTGTCTGAACAGCAGGCTGCCCAAATGTGTAACTTTGGTCGTAAGCACCAAAGGTATCTTGTTGCTATGCAGTACAAAATAAGAGAAGACTGCCTGGGCTAGACATAGTAGCTTACGTTTTTTTTTACAACAATCACTTCACAAAATACGTTGATCAAGTGGAAATCTGATTTCTGGACGTATACAACTAGGCATGTAGACAGGGCCGGATAAATGAACGCGACGCCCATCAGGGCAAAAACGTGACCGCGAGGCCCCCGAACGCTTAGCGCAAGTGCGCAGTTCGCTTCTTTGCCAAAAGAGCCGGGTTGCGAAACTTGCTAGCTGATTGTTGTATTCTTGGTCTTTATTGCGTAACCATAACACGGCAGTAAATCTTCAAATGTTCACTTCAAGTTATGGGAGTAGGCGTTTTGCCGCATGTGACCAGGGCTCCCCCTGAGGGTTTTCCCACCCAGATCTGTTTTTTAGTCGACCTGTGTGTTTAGGTCAGCTATGTCCAACCCGAGGCCCGCGGGCCGCATGCGACCCAGTTGAGGGTTTTGTGCGGTCCAGTTTAGGTTTACGCTGTAGTAAAAGTATCCTAGGTATGGAAAACTTGTCCTTGTTTTGATAATTTTGAATGTGACATTTTTGATGCTGGTGGTCCTCAGAGCCAATTTATCACGTCTGTTATCATCGCAGTTACATTCAAACACTTTCAGTGCATTAGGTTTAGCTAAATTTAGTTTGCCAAACTCAAAGTGAGCCGTTCAATGTGCGGTCCTCATTAATATGTCTTTCAATGTGCGGCTCTGGCCAAGATAGCGACATACTTGTTTGCTCAGTAAGACATTTGGGTTGGACATAGCTGGTCTAGGCTATTATGAAAAATCGCGTTATATCTGTGTTTTTTGAAGTGATAAACTCACCAACAACTTCAATGTGTTCAATAATATAAAGATAACTTCACATCACAGTGTTTACGTCAGGTGAGAAAGTACGCATATCGGATGAAGCAGAACGTGTTCAATCGGTTTGATATTCTCATATAAGATCATTGTCAGGCTTATATACAGTGGTGTGTTTAAGTGGTGGCAAGCGAGGCACTTGCCTCGGGCTCCCCCTTTGCAACTGTAATGTGCAAAGTAGCCTACCTTGCTTTCAAATGGGGCCCAATAGCAACTGCAATGTATAAGTAGGCTGCTTTGCTTTCAAAGTGGCACCCAACAGCAGTTGTAATGTGAAAATAACTTGCTTTCAAAGGGGCCCAAAATAACTGTAAAGGGCCCCCTAACTTCACTGATTTCTAGTGCTTCATATTTCAATTTGGGAGATCGAAGCTTTCTCTGGGGTGCTAAGTGGTGACGGGACTGGAATTTTGGGCCCCTTGTGACAGCATGCCCCCCCAATTGGGGAGTATGGAGTGCGGCTGATACGGCTCTGCCCATTTGTACCTGCTGCACAACTCATCAGTTCATCTGACGACAATACCAGAAGCGCGGCGCTTTGCTGGGCGGATCACCGATAGAATGCGGAAACGTTGGAGAGCACTACGAAACTCCGTACTTTCGTCCCCTACCCACCCCCCTGAAATAACCCTGCCAAGAACAGCGTGGGTCCAGCTCAACCGCCTCTGCACCAGTGCCAGACGTTTCCCCTTTTTTTTTGCACAAATGGGGTATGGCCTTCTCTGCGGCCTGTGAGTGTGGCGCAGAAGATCAAATCATCGAACATGTTGTCTTCCAATGTCCAATCCATCACCCTCCCCATGGATTGCACGGCCTGACGGTTCTGGATGATGAGATAATCAATTGGCTGCTCAACACCTGTCCCGAGATCTAGTGAGGCGGTCAAGCAGTGGACAGAAAGAACAGGCTCAAACGATAATGACGAGGAAGTAGCTTGTGCTTGCGTATTGTAGACATTCCCATCTAAACCCACCTCGTTGTACAGTTTTAATACGTGTTGAATAAATTAATAATAAAAACTTAAGGTTTTTCTACCCACAGCTTTTTCCTCCCCAATTCCTTCCTGGAACAAACTTCCTCCCAAGAATTTAAAATTTCTCCCTCAGTGAGCCAAGTGGTTCCCGTTTGAGAACCACTGGGCTATGTGTTTTGGTCCCAGTCTCCGTGATCTTGGACGTCTTCTGAATATTTGTACTGAACAGGAAATCGTTTTTTCATGGTAACATGACAGTCGGTGTATTTACCCCACAAAACATTAAGGGGTTGACAATTCAAGTCACTTCAAGGACAAATAAAATCACTCGTAGACGTGTTCAACAATTTATTTCACCGTAGAGTTGTGTGGTGCCATCTCCAGGCTGCATCACATCCCTCTCCCTTTGAAATATTTTTTTCAAGGACATTATGTCGTTTTTTGATTGTTGAAATTTAACTTTATGTCTACATTGAAGATACAGTAGTGTAGCACATGTTTTCAAACTAACAGTGCTTAATATCAATGAGTACTGTCTTCCAGTCTCGTCGCCACGGGGAGGCTTTGGTGGGCTTAGCCCCCCCAAGCAAAGCTCCAAGCCCCCCAAAATTGAAATATGAAACACTATAAATTAGTGGGATTTTTGCCAAATTTGAATGTCAAGCCCCCCATGCACGAACGTAAAGCCCCCCCGCACAAACGTAAAGCCCCCCTAATGACGACTTTCTGGCGACGGTTCTGCTATCTACTACACAACTGTTTACACATTATATATTCTGTTCAATTACATTGTTTCATCTTGATTCTTGAATGTTCAATGTAACGAATAGTTCAACAATGAACAATTTCACAACTGTTCAAGAACTTTCAAGGACGCCGGAAAATACTCAAGGACAACAAAATGTTTTTCAAGTATCAAGGACATAAAAGTTTTCAAACCAAATTCAAGGAAAGTCCTTGGCGCTCAAGGACGTCTGGCAACGTTATTCCACCGTGTACTTCTCATTCTTATTTTATTTATCGTGTCGACTCACGAGAAAAATATGAGAATTAGCTCAAGTTGCTCAAAGATCAAACAGACTTAACTGGAGTCAAGAAATTGTGCGATAAAACTACTTTGAGCCAAGTTTAGTTGTATCGATCTTCATAAAACGTGATTTGAGTCGAAAATTCGTGACTCAAGTCTACGCAAGTCAAGTTAAGTCAAGTTTTTTTGAGTAGCATAACCGCTGTAACTACACTAAGTTTTTAGTGGGAATTTTGTGAATGATCAATGTCTATTTCTTCATGCAGCAAGATGATGTTCTATGAAATCATTAAGAATTTTTTGGGAACAAAGAGTTTTTCATTACGAAGTTCGTTTTGTTTTTCCATACAATTGGCAGCGGAACTTAATGAAGCCCTCCTCGTGTTGTATCTTTTGTGTGTTGCTGTGTACGAGTATCTTCATCTGTAATAGGGGTTCCCAAACTTTCTCTGCCATGTACTCCTTCAGCATTTCGAAATATGAGCAATTGTTACCACAATTTCGGCGAACACTCGTACATTGTGTCGGATTAGTAGCAATATCTTCCGCCACTAGGGAGCATAGCAACATTCAACGCTCGTCACTTGTCAGTGGTCGTTGTTTGACAACTGTAACTACAGAGTAGCCTATACTGTTGTGGAAGGTTGTATGTTGTGTACTTGTAAGCCCTCTACCTTCTTATGATGATTGCGACCTGCGTTTGCGCAGCTTATTTGTTTGAAGGTAAAGCTACATCCACAATATTTTCGGAAAAGTAACAAGTAAAATGATTCATTGGTAAGAGTTCTTACTTTTTATGACAAAGCCAAACAGTTTCATTTGGAAAAGGAACTCTTAACATGCAGTTGTTTAAACTGAAATAAACCATTTTTGAGTGTCCTGTAAAAGCCGCAGCTGCGTAAATAGCGGAGCTTGGTTGTGGAGATTTGATGATGTCACCAGAGTCGGTAAAACCGACATGTTGCGTTGAGCAATGAGAACTAAAACGGTAGTAAAAATAATTGTACTGCAAAAGGTGATACAGTATTACACTACGGTAAATAAAGTCTATTTTGAAGTTTGATAATTTTTGGTTATCTGAGTTTCACAATGGTTCAGGGACAAAAAAATGGGTTTCAATAGTTGTGAATATATAAAATTTTTAAACATTGCACACTAAACTTTCATGTATTCTATGTTTGGGGGGTTACACATATTAAGTTGCAATGATACAACATGTTTCCTTCACTTTTTTTCCTTTTTTTGCTTTTGCAACACAACTTTTTTCTACTCTGGTTACGTCATCAAACCTCCACAACCAAGCTCCGCTATTTATGGAGCTCTGCATTTTACAGGGCACCCATTTTTAAACAGTTAACAAGATTTGATGCAACGCACCAGCAAAAATCAAGCTAAAATCTTCAGAAGTGATGAGATGAGCTTAGAAATTTTAAAGAAAGAAGAAATGCATCTAAAAATACAATCTGCATAAATATGCTTGTATAGTCTAGAATAAGCTATGTCGAACTCAAGATCACAAAATGTGTGAAGAATTTAGAAATGATCGCTTTTGCCTTATAGCATGTGCCATGATACGTATGGAAAGCCAGCTGTAGCAAAAATATTGTAGCTTACTAGTAAGTATGTTTGCTTTAATGACATATCAGCGACTCTAAAATACAGTGTAACAGTCCAAATGTCAACTAGTGATCATGATTTTGCAGGCATTGGGACTGTTTACACTGATGGGAAAAAAAGCTTGTCCATGTATGTTACTTGTTCTGCATTTTTTTCCAGTTTAGCTTTCATTTTGGCACCTATTCTGTTGACATTATAACACTTGCATGTTTTAGTCCTTTTTTAATTTTGAGGTAGCTGCAGTTCCTAAGATGAAAGTAGCATACTTGCCAGCCTTTAAGTTGGGATAACATTAAACGGAGGGCCAGGCGGGCTAGAGGGCCATGTTGCCAAAAAAAAACATGAACTTTCCACAGGCTGACGAGCTGCACAGAATGTCAGAAGGGTGGGCTAGCAGGCTGCACTACAGGATGGGCCACTGGGCTACACATTAAGGCGGGCCGGCAGGCTGTGCATTAAGCTTGGCTGCGGAAAAGGGCAGGCCGGATGGCTGCCCTTTTCTGCAGCCCGCCCCGCCCTTTTCTGCAGCTCGCCGCACCGACTTTTTTATGGTCCGCCCTTCTGTCTTCTGTGCAGCCCACCAAAAGTTCATGTTTTTCGGTTAGAAACATGGCCCTCTAACCCGCCCTGCCCTCCAATTAATGTCATACTTAAGTTTGATGAATCATGGCTTGAAGACATTATTAACTAATAAGCTGGTTGATGAAAACTGATGACAAATATTAGTGGCGATGTAAATTAATGCAGTACATTGTTCAAAGCTCCCAAAAGGAGTGATCATTTATGATGCAAAGACATCAAATCACATGCTAAAGCCATGCGCTCTTCAAATCACTCAATGAAATTGACTCAGTTTAAAGCAGTGGTTCCCAACCAGCTCCGGATCGGTGTCCGAAAAAAATGCAGCTTCTTACCAGAGTTGCCTCTAAGTACTCCAAATCTGTGGCCAACTCTGGGATGTACAATACGTATAATTTCTTTACTGACAAAAGAGTTTGCAGAATTTTTTATTTTGATTGCTGGATACTACTGTATATGTATTTTAACCAAATCAGTGCATTCTTGTTTGAAAAGTTGAGACTCTGTGCAATTAAGCTATAATGGAAATTAGCACTAAAGAGACTGACATATTATGGTCAGTGTATGCTAGAAGTAAAAATAATGCACTGCAGCTTGGGAAGTTCAAGTGCCTAAGGTGGCATTCATAAGTAATTTAATCGTGATGAATTCTTGTTTGAAAACCATGTGATAAATTTGCTGATTAAAATTTTATTATCATGTTGATGTATATTCAGCTTTGTAATTGCTTGTGTATGTAAATTAGTAGAATAAAATGGATTTTGATGCCATCATTGATGAAGAACTTGCATTGGTAGACAGTGATTCAGAAAATTGTTCTGTGTCAGAAGAAGATGTAAATGATCTTTATGCCAATAACTGTGGTAGGTATCTTAGACATACATGTAAACTATCTATGCATAAATTTATGTATAGTACACACAGTGGTGCAAGTAGCCTGGAAAAAAGGGGTCTGCCGCAGAAGGGCTGCTTTTGATATCACTTTTCAGCATAAAACCACACTTTCTCTTAAGACTTGAAATCGACCGATGAATGTTGCGATGTTGCCAAAGTATTATATCGGCAAAATTCTGCCGATATGTAGTATATTGGTAATATTTGCTCAAAAAAGCCGCTACGCTGGTTTTCTGCATGGAGCGTTCGGAAATCCAAGTTGCTACTTCGTCTATGATTAATCAATGCAAATTCTCTGCACTGATCCTTATGTAGTACGGCCCTCTGACTGCATCAAATAGTGCACAATATTCAGACCACTCCGCAACCATCCCAAGAAACCGGTATATGATGTAACATTGGCTCTTAGGTTTTGCACGGTAAGCAGATGGCTGCCTGCAAACAAGGTTGTGGATTTTTACTATTTTAATGACCCATGTTTGTGCAGAATTCCATGTTATACGTTTCTTCATCGCATTGAAGTATTGCCTTTCAACTATGGTTGGAGTGTTGCAAAATATCAGTTATCGACAATGAAAAATAAAAACATTGCTATTGGCCCAAAAAAGCCTTATCGATCGAGCTCTACCTAAAATCCAATCAAGCTTGGTTAGTAGGGCTAGTAGCCTAGAGCAGTGTTTTTCAACCTTTTTTGCATCACGGACCACTTTATGCAATAAAAAAATTTTGGGGAACACCAAACAAAATTTTATAATCACAATTATGATGTTTAGTTCTGCTTTGGCTCTTTTAATTTATTAAAATTAACAAGAAAGTCCTATTCGTTTGCTCCTAAAACTAATTACTTTCACGAAAGAAAACATATTTACGCTCATTGCGTTAAACTAGTGATTTTCGACCGGTGTTCGATGGAACACTAGTCAAACTTATCAAATTTCCTGCAGAACACCTGACGATCTTTAACGGAACACTAGTTTTCCGTGGAACACCGGTTGAAAATCACTGGCCTAGAGCAACTAACCATTTAGAATAGATAGTGGTATTGATCTCATTGTGAAAACACCCTTTTCATTATGAGAAATTCCTCGTAAAAATGTAGCTTCAGTGGAAACGAACCCCCATTACTTGGCGTGACGCTGAGGAAGGCCTAAACTTATTTGATTTAGTGGTAACCTAGTAGGTGTAAACAGCAGATAAAATTTAGGCCAAAACTGCAAAACGAAACGATCGTGATTGGAGACTGTGTCACCTTGCCATGAAGCGAAATATTACAAAACAGCTCTGCGTGTTCGTGGCAGTGTACGAGCTTCTGACAGCTTTTCTTGCATTGGAGTTGGCACTGCCACAGGAGGAAATTCCGAAACATGTGCGTTCGACACCATATCCATTTAAATTGTTCAAAAACGTGAATTGTTTCATGTCAATGCGCAGGCGCCATTTAGACAAGGCAGGGATGTTGTTTTGTACTACAGTACTATGCAACGTTAGAAGGGAAATGTAGGCTGTTGCCTGTTCCAAACCATCCGCATTGGAGACCTGAAGTGATGGCATTTCATATTTTGTCAGGTTTAATGCTGAGCACCTACGGTACAAAGGGGGCCTGCCAAACAGACCCCCTGGATGCGTCCCTGGGTACACACATAAAATATATTATACATATGTGTAAACAATACATACGTTCAAGTACATATGCGTAAATTTAAAATTGTTTCATATTTTTCTTTGTGAACTTGATATTGGTAAAGCTATTTCTCTTAGTAAAGTTGATAAAGTACTTGGCTAAGTTGATATGGTTGAGTTGATATTGTGACTTTTTTCATAAAATCCAGTTGGTCAATACTGTGGAACAACTTGATTAACTACAGTCAAAATAATTTTTGGTGCTTTTTTATTATCATCATGTAAAATAGTTGTAAGACTTTTTTTATCTCAGTGATATGTGATGTTTTGAACAAATAATTAAAATCTTTCATAGTCATTACTAGTCAACACTTTGTTAAGCATCCAGAATTATATTTATGCTGGTGTTCACTTGTGAAAGCTGTTTTTATAGATATGCTCCTTATATATCTTGTGACAACAGAGTTCTGGGTGAGTTATAATTATTTGGGGTATTTTTTCTTAAATACCTAGCCTCTCCTAGTTTTAAATTGTGATCAACTCATTGACCTCTGTGATTTCTATACCAGGCATGTGCGACCTTTCCAACTGATTCAGCTTTTTAGAAGAAAAATTGAATATTTTTTTTTATAATGTAAATCATGTACCTAAGAAACAAGCTTGATTCAACCCTGGTATACATGTGTGTCACAATTTTTTCAAAATCTATGAATGAGTTGATATTAGGTGTGACACAATAAATTCAGGTAAGTGTATCTGATCACATTTATATTTATTTCATTCCCTATCACAATTTAGTTCAGTAATATGGTATTTCATGATCATCCCCATACACAAAAAGGGAGACAGGAGTGAATGCACCAACTACAGGGGCATTTTCTCCTTAGCCTCCCAGGAAAGTATATGCCAAGTGCCTTGAAAAAAAATGCCGCAAAATAATTAAACCAAAGCTGGATGATACCCAGTGCAGGTTTCGTCCCAGCTGTAGCACTACAGACCAAATTTACACTTTCCAGCAAATTTTTGAGAAATCCTGGGTGAATGCTAAAGACGTCTACACATGTTTTGTCGACCTCAAGAAAGCATATGACTGGGTTCCTTATGAAAAGCTCTGGGAAGTGTTGTGGGAGTACGGTGTTGACGGCCGCCTGTTATTGATTGTCAAGTCACTGTATTTCTGCTCAGAAATTTGTGTCTGTGTCATGGGAGTCAAATCCCAACTGTTCACCATTGTTGTTGGACTCTGACAGGGTGTGTGCTGTCACCGCTCTTCATAGTCTACATGAATTGGATAGACAGCCACAGCTGAGTTGAGGAGGGTGTCACAGTTGGGAGCTGCAGGATCAACTGCTTACTTTTTATGGACAATTTGGTACAGCTAACATCTTCTCAACAGGGTCTTCAGCATGCAGTTTATCAGTTTTCAGCTGTGTACAACTGAGTCGGAATGAAATTTAGCACCAAAAAGACAGGTATTATGTTTCTCTAGAAACCCAAGGCAGTGTACTCGTGCAAGTGAGCAGCAATATACTACAACAGGTAAAGTTCAAGTACCTCGGGGTGGGATTTATGAGTCACAGAAAGCAGAGCGAGGGGATTGGTATAAAACAGATTGGTAAAGCACTTGTTAAAAAATGATAAACGGGGTTGGTTGACTAGATGACTGCCGCCGTCTTTCGCCAATCCTATATGACACAGCGCCCCTTTTGTTTACACTGATCAACTATTGTGCCATTGTGTTTCCACTTGCTCTAATGGTTGGTTTACTGCATGTGATGGCTTTTATGATGCTTCTGCTTGTTGGCTGAGTCATATGAAACAATAAACCATACCATACCAAGCAAATACATTTCTGTGTTAGCTTTATCGCTCTGTGGACACAAAGCAGCAGCTTTCAAACACTGCAAAGCTGTCAGTTGTCAAATTGTTTTTTGTTCCAATCTTTACCTATGGTCATGAATCATGGGTAATGACTGAAAGAGTTCTATCCCAAGTACAAGCGGAAAAAATGGGATTTTTCTGAGGAGTTCAAGGGGTGACAGTTTGCGACAAAGTGCGAAGTTGTGAAATTTGCAGAGCCTTGAACCACTTCTTCTCCGAATTGACAGATCCCAACTATGTTAGTTTGGCCATGTGTCCAGAATGCCCCACAAAAGACTGATGAGGCAAGTCTTGCTGGCTAAACCCACGGGAAAGCGGCCCAGAGGTCATCCAAGGACCAGGTGGAATAACTACATCTACAACCTTGCTTGTTCCATCTTGGTGTGGAGCCAGCACATATACCTGAAATTTCTGTTGACCGTGAGGTATTTCGAGTCCTCTGAGGGCTGCTGCGCCCCATGACCCTCCCTAGACAAAAAACGGGCATGAAAATGAATGAATATGGTTTTTGATGTTGCAGATCCTCACAACTTTCAGCAGGTTGACTTTTCAAATGTTAGTCTGATAATTGGCATTCATGCTTTCCTTTCCGACATTTCGTTGTTGAAAAGAATGGTTTGTTGCAACAGGTGATTCCAAAAAGTAAAAATGCTTTCAGGGCAAGTTCAAAAATGTTTTGATGCTTTGCTTGAACATATTTTTTATTGAAGTTTACAAGATCATTTTTATCAACGACGTTTGCCATATCATTGTCTGAGTGCAAATAAATCAATTCAAGTTAAAGTTGATCATAGTTTTGATCCACAGTTGTGTTAAAAAAGTTGGCAACATTAAAATTGCTTTCAAGTTTTCAAAATGCCATGACATGGTCTTCAAAGACAATAGATATAATTTTTATCAATGACGTAACTTGGATAACTGCATCAGAACCATCAAGTGAATGCCTTTGACAAGCACTAACTTGACAAGCTGTGTGGGTAAAATCCTCAGTGGAAGGAAGGCATTTCATTATGGTAAATCACACCACCCAAGGCAGTATTGAAGTCTCCATAATGTTACAAGAAAGATGAATCATGGGTTTGGAATATACCATTATCGCACTTGCTAATTCTATCAGAAAAAAGCTTAAATACAAAATCAATGATTACCTGCAAAAGAACTACTACAATTGGGCAAAAACTAACAAACTACCAACACCTTGCTTTAAGCAAGACACAAAAGCAAATCGAAGGTGAAATAAAAAAACAAACAAATGTAATTGTAACAAATGCAAATTGAAAAATCGAATAAACCAGATAATAGGGATGACAAATGGCCTTATCATGGCACTATTCAGTACTCCATGGCATCATAAATAAATGACCTATCTATGAAGCTTACACTTACTTTTGTAGAAAAACCCAGTTTTGACTCTCTTGAAACCTTTGACAAACTTATGCACAGATTGGTACCATATTCAAAGCATGACTCTTCCTCATGTGAACTAATTCTTGTACTCCTTTGTGTTGTTCATTAATTTTTCTCCTTCGGCTTTGCCAACTTTTTTGATTTTTTACCTGTCATGTAGTTACTGATGTTGATACCTCCCATCACAAAGCATTTGATTTTAAAGGTGCTCCCTAGAGTACGTCTGCCAACTTTACGAATGCAATTCTGCTCATGCGTTCTACCAATGCTCTGGTTTGAATTATTACGTTGTGATAATGTGGTTTTGTTGCATTGCTCAGTAATTGGTATCAGGTAGTTTTCCAGTTTTAGTGAAAGCAATTATGTCAGAACAACTACATATTTTCCAGTTTTTACTTGCCTCAGTTTGTGCTTGATTTATTCATTTGTGGTTTGAGTTGAGTTGGAATGCTCTTGTTTTTCAACTTTTCACTCATAAGCATTGCTTGCAGATTTAAAGATTGAGGGTACTTTGTGTTACATGAAATCGATTTCTTATCAAAACAGTTTGCTGATTGATTCAACTTTGTTGCCTTTGTGGAGACTAGTTGCTTGAATACAGATACTCAAGTAATGTCTGTGCACAAGTAACAAAAATCAGCACGCATTGACGTTATGTAGTGGAAATCAATTTCGTCATACCTTTTCCATTTTTCCATTAAATAACATCCATGCGTGCTGATTTTTGCTACTTGTGCACAGACAGTACTTGAGTTGAAGATATAGGTAGACAAGAATTGCCGCAGTTAATAGAAAGGAAGACACAGGTTGATACTGATGCTCAAGAAACAAGTAGAGCTTCCAAGTATTGAATACAGATATGCGCAAGTTTGAATCATTCTGAAGTTATGAAAACCAGATTCCAGTCAGCTGATTCCTCAAAAGCTTGCAGCAAACCCAGAGCTTTTATTGTCCATTGTGGTTCGATATCTTTTGCAGTTGATATCAAGTTCTTCATTTTTTTGCTTTCAAACATGGAAAGTCTTCTTGGAATTGCCAATTTAATTTGAATAGATGTTGTTTTATGTCGGCAGAGAATGCTCAGTTACTCCACCACTCCCTATTTTTTCAAAGGGGGGCATCTTCACTTCTATTTTGTGTAAAATATTTGGTCTTATTTCTTAAATTCCAAAATCTCTTCAAAGTGTCAGCCTTATTTAACAAACCAACTGATGAAAAACAAATAATACCTGGGCAATTGCATTCAATTTATGTAAAACTGATGTCCTATTTAAAAATACTTTCCAATGGGTTCAACTTCATTGCCTTGGTAGTCACAATTTACCAAAAACATGGTTACACCATGTCAAATATAGCTAAATTAAGTTGTGTGTGATTGCATTCACTCTTAACATTATTTCTTTCAAATAGCCTTGGTATGACTTATGATGCATCATACAGTAAAAGTGTGTGTAAATGACTTAAAATGTTTAAATTGCTTTGGGTGCGAGAGAGACTCTGAATAACAGGTGCGAGAAATTATGTATGCTGCGTTTATATAAATGAATCACTGTGCATCCTTTTTATATTTGACTAGGTGAAACGGATTGGATGAAGCTTTTTTTAGAAAAAACATCTCAACAGACAAACAAAACTGAAGCACTTCTTTGTGATGCACAAGATGTTCTTAATGAGGTTGGAGTCATTGTTTTCTTCAGATGAGATATGTGTGCTGTGTTTGTTAGTAATGATAAGCATCAATTCAAACAGAAGTTACCTAGTCAAAGTGTAGCTAAGTAAACTGGTAGGTTTTGCAGTGTCCAAAATTAGAGTGGCCAGCATTTATATCTATTTTTTGATTAGTTGGTCATTTTTATATATCAACAAAAATTGCATTAAAACAAGGTATTAGTGCCCAGTGAGCATGTATTTGCACGAACCTTTAGCACACTGGAAATTTAAACGCTGGTTCCAACAAATGTGTTTGTTCTTTGACTTTCACTTTGCAGATTTTATCGCTATTTTTTATTGTGGCTGACTTTCCTTCTCACTTCATGACCCTGGTAATGCAAGTTCAGAGCTTTAGCCCAAGATTTGTTCAATGTGTTAATTAATCACATTGCCTCTTCCACCTACCTGTATAAGTTATGCAAGGTGCAAGGTTGTGTCCACCATAAAAATGTTTGTTCCTTTGTTTGTTCTGCTTACCCCAACATGAAATTTTTCAATGATGCAAAGTTGATGATTTTTTAAATTAGTTTTTTGCTAATGGCTACTGACATTTTTTATTGTGATGCTGTCATTTCATTTGCATGATGTTGATGTGTAATTTATTGGATTTTTTTGTACATTTTGGTGTCAGCCAGACAGACACCATCAATTACATTGACCAAAGTAAAGAAGCATAAAAATAACTTGACCATCAATTATATTTGCATAGTAAATTATATTCAGCCTGCAGTGATGGCATAGCAATTGTAAATTACTTAGATGTGTCTTTCGTTTAGGACAACCAAAATTGTCAATTCAGTTTAAGGCTGTTTTGTAGAAGTTGTTTCTCAGAAAAACTATTAAGGTTAGGAATAACCAAGAGTGGTTTGAAAATTCAACACTTCTGGTATGGTGTTACTTTAGTGCATGTCATATATCACTGTAAGATGACAGAAATAACTTCAAATATGCTTAACTTTGCATTTATGGAACACTCTAACCATGCTGAGCTTCTGATTAATTGTTACGGTAGTGCAGCAGATTCACAGTAAACAGACATATTGAGACTAGTGAATCAACACAATCACAAGGACTTTTAATTTTTCATCTACATAAGTATAATTTTGATGTTGCAGTATTGTGAATACTGTTTTTCATTTGATTATTATAGTTTTTTATTTTAAACAGTACCATTTTTGGTGAGGACAGAATTATTTTTTCAACCAGCTAAGCCAGGGGTCAGCAACCTACGGCCGGCGGGCCAGATCCGGCCTGTGAAGCAAAATCATCCGGCCTGCAGCCCCTTAACCAAATTGTAGTAACTGTATATGGCCAGCCTAATGGTGTTATATTTTATGAACCTGTCCTCCTATAAATGTGGTCTATGTCACATTTTGGGCTTTCGTTACAAACTGTGAAAATCACAAGTTAATCTGAATAAAATTACATGAATTCCCAAGATTTAGCAACAGCAAAGGGAATGGAATTGTTGATGGAAAATTAACACGGCCTGCCATACCTTGCAGAGTTTGTTTTTGGCCCACGACTTGGGAAACGTTGCCGACCCCTGAGCTAAGCGATACATTGAGTTGGGAACATGTGCTACCAAAGCTGACAGGCTGGGTTGGATTTCTGGCCAGGTCAGGTCATATCAAAGAGTTGAAAGGCGTTGTATGCAGCCTAGCTAGCTTCATTTTTAGTGTTAATGGGTGGGTGCAAGTAAAAGGTTTGTGCATGGTGTTGCCATTGACACATTACCAGTACAGCATTCACAACAAAAATAGCCATGTGGCAACTGGCACATGAGAAAGTGGACATGGGTTCCACTGACCACTGCTGAGTATGAAAGTGATTATACTGAAACTGATCTACAGTTCTTTTCATACCTGGTTTTACCAACCTAGTGCAACCTTTGTTTTTATGTGAGACATTCACCACTTTAGTCAAGTGAAGGCCTGAAAAAGTCACTGCAGATTGTATTAGTCTTGCAGTGGCATGAAAAACTTTTCACAAGGTGGATCTAACAAACGTGTAAAAAGATATATTGGTAGGTTTTAAGCACTTGACAGCACTTGTGTGTTTTTCATTTTACTAAGATTGTTGTGAGATCCATGCACCTGTTTAAAATTTCAGATGCACTTATTTAACTGTTTTAGATTGGCCATGACAGACTCACACCTTCAGCTTTCAACAACGGTGTGCTGTTTGTCTCATCAGATCCTCCACAGCAAGGTACAGTCAGTTGCACTCTGATTGAAATGCATTGTTTGATGAATCAGCCATTATGTATAAACTATCTTTGTATCAACTGAGATTCACAATTCATTTCATTTTGCTTTCAAATGCTGCTTGTGGTCAAGTATTTTTGAAAAGTACCAGTGAAGTGCATCTTTCAGCGCTATCCAAAGTTCCTAAGGCTTGCAAAAAACAAGATAAATACTGCTGGCAGAGACTAAGCAAAGCCATTCACATGTTCATACTCAAGAAGATTGAAAAAAAGCACTGGTTGGGAGATGCTGGACTGCTAGTACAGCCTTATCAGCTTTATATGTGTAAAAATGTTTAAATGCTCCTCTCAATAATATTGCAATATGACGATATATTAACAACAATTGATGGCAAGCCGAAGCCTGATAAATGCTTTTTGTAGGGGCGATTGAGGTGAACACTCTTGCCCAAGTAGTGCTACAGCGAGTCACTCCGTGGTTGTGGATCGAACCACCAACCTTCCAACTGAGAGGCGGACACGTTACCACTGAGCTAATCTCTGCCCCAACAATTTTGAAGTGTTCTAATGAAAATTTCTGGCACAGCTTCTAGAAAGTTTTTTTTTTAATTTCCTGCAAGCGTTCATGATTTTCAATCAGGGTTTGTACGTTCGTTGTTACTTGTTTGTAAACCTCTCATAGTCATGTAGAACCTAAACTTCAAACAAGATTAACTGAAGCAGTTCAGGTGTTTCTTTGAAATTAAATTTTATTCATTTGTTACACATTAAAAGGCACTATTGAGGTCCAAGCAAATCATTTTTGCTGCTTCAAACAATAGAGTGTATTTTGGTGTTTGCAAAGTATTCTCCGCATATTGAACGGAGATATTGGTGTGGTAATCCATATTCTCAATTGTACAAGGTTTATGGTTATCGTTGCAACTGTCAAGAATGTTCTTAACGTCCATAGCAAATATCCGTTGTCAACCCCAGTGCTTAGGCATTTTCAGAACACTTTTTTCATTTTATGCAAAGTCAACACTTGTAGAAACCACATCGAACTGTAGCGCAAGAATCAGAAAATATTAGTCTTATCCGCTTTCAGCAAGTCTGTCCTTGTCATACTGTTTATGCAAAATGAGGTGTTCCGATAAGCAAGTTTTATGCTTGTTCTTTTTTACACGGGTGTGTTTTTTAGAGGAGGAAGGGAGTGGTGTTGTTCACCAAATTTCTTCTGATGTGGAAGTTTCACAACTTCAGCTGGTGAGTTGGCCATTAGAAGCTGGTGGTGCATAAAAGTGAAATACAATTGTGTTTTCAGCTTACTGCTACGTAGTACCACAGCTGAAGCCCGAAGTTTGCCTGTGGCCTTAGTTGTAGCTTTGTTTTCGTTTCTGTCAAGTTGATTGGAACTCGCGCATGGACGTTTTACGGATTAGTAAAGTAACAAACAGGTTTTTACCTTGTCTTCGACAAGCGGCTGCTACGTTTGTGAGATTTCTCAACACTATATTTATTTATTTGCAGCCAGTGGTAAACACTGAATCACCTATTGTGGATGAATCCTCTGCAGCTGCGGATGACAACAAATCTTCTGTGGAAGAAGACAATCTCCGAAAAACTGAATCACGACTTTCTTGCATTACAGAATCCTTCGAAAATTATAAGAATGAAAGCGAAAAACGACTTCTGGTTTGTGGTTTTTATTTCGTTTTTCATACATTTGTATTTGTCATATCCTTTGTTCTTGTGTAGGGAGACGCGGTTCTATTAAATTCTGTGTTGAATCTAAGAATTGTTTGAATTTTGGATTATTTCATGGAACTTTAATTTAAGAACGCGTATCAGCTTAGTGGCACAAAAACTGTTCTGATAAACTCTGACTGCACTTAAGCTGACCGTTATTCTGTGCAACGCACCTCAGCAGCAACATGTGCACAGATACCCGCCAGCTGAGGATTTACTTGTTTCATGTTCATTTCGTTGCTGAAAATAGTTGAGCATGGTGCAACAATGTTGAAATTCACTTAAAAGCACTAATGTTTCTGTATGCTTTCGAGGAATCAGTCGACTGCCATCTGCTTTCGTCTTTTTGCGATTATTCAAACTTGCACATATCTCTATTCAAGTATGTACTTTCCACGATGGGTGTAAGCAAGGAATCGATCAGCAAATTTTTAATAGGAAATCGATTTCACGTAAAATTACGCATCCTCAGTCCTTATTCAAATTGAATCTGAGTCTTTTCTACAAGATTCTATTTGAATAAGGACTGAGGATGCGTAATTTTATGTGAAATCGATTTCCTATTAAAAATTTGCTGATCGATTCCTTGCTTACACCCATCGTGGAAAGTACATACTTGAATGTTGAAATTCATTCGACATATTATTTTTAATCAGACCTTTTGTTTTAAGTGCGTATCGCTTGCTGTGGTTTTGTCGTAAGGAGCTTGTTTCCTGTACGAATGCAATCACTCAATAAACTGAATGATGTGGGTCCTCCTTCGTCGGGAACATAATCTGTCGGGTGTTGTTTTTGTTCGGTATGCTACGAATTTCTGGGTTTTGAATGGTGCAAACAGAGGCTGTAATTGCTGATATTGTGTATGTCAGTACCATACGTAGATAATAATTTAATAAAGCACATTAATAACTATTTGTTGGGCTCTGCGTTTTACAATAGGAAGTTGAAGAATCTTATGAAAAAGAAGTGGCAATGCGAATGGACGACATAGAGTCTGAGCGACTTGCCTCAGAATCTTACTTCGCACAACTCGAAGACACAGAAAGGAAAATATTGATCGATCTCAATCGCCAGAAATCATTTTATGAGCAAGAGCGCAATAATAACGCTGCTGTGCTGATTCAGGTAAAAAATCAATAATCTGGTTCATCTTTAAGCAGTCGCAGCTGTACGTGACTTGATCACAGACTTTGAAAAATCTCCCGTTTATCAGCTGTGATGCTCAGTATAATTCTTGGTATAAGTGAAAGAAAAGCATTTGAATGATGGTCAATGATGACTTGAAAAGCGAAAACGTCGTGTCTCCAATAAAAAGCGAACAGAAACCCTGCTTTCCATCATTAACTGCAGTCGTTTTTGAAAACTGTTGAAGTTGTGCTTGCGAAATGCTGTTGAAGACTCTGTGTTTGTGAGTAGATAAGAAGCAAGTACAGTTGTATGTTTGTCATTGTGGGTTGTGGTTAAAACAATTGTTTTTCAGGCGCAAGTTCGTGGACATTTGGTGAGGAAGCGGTATGGAGGAATTTTGAAACAAAAGTTGGAAGAAGTGAGAAAGGAAGAAAAACTTAACATCTGGTCTGAAGGCAAAAATCAAGAAAACCCAAACGTTTCACATGAACCGGAAGTGGTTGAAAACGTCATCGGTTCAGAACCTGCCTCAAAAAACATTGATTCCATTTCGGCAATTACAACGTCATTGTGCACGCCCGCTGTTCAACAGGAACCAGATGATCATTCAACTTCTTCCCAAAACACGTCGAGTGACGACGATGAAGATGAGGAGGTAAATGAAAGTTTGCCATCGTTTGAAAAATGTGAAATTAATGGATCGCCCACAAAGGCTGAGGAGCGTCATTCTGGTCCAGTGACACCTGAAGCTTATGTGGATAAACCATCTGATGGTGATGACTGTGAAGAGAGAGTTTCCATGTTGAAACAAAAAGACTCAACCAAATCGTCGACAATATTGAAAGCTATCAATAATGATTTGAATATGCTGGCTTTTTCCTCGGAGGACCACTCAAAAATCATTCCACTAACCCTGTCTGAAGAAAGCAGGACTGATGAAAGCTTACCAACTCATGATGATGAAGATCATGATCATCATGATGAAGACGATGATCATGATGAAGACGATGATCATGATGAAGACGATGATCATCATGATGAAGATGATGATCATCATGATGAAGTCGTTGATCATCGTGATGAAGTCGATGATCATCATGAAGATGATGATCATCATAATGAAGACGATGATCATCATGGTGACGTTGATGATCATGATGAAGTCGTTGATCATCATCATGAAGTCGATGATCATCATGATGAAGACGATGATCATCATGATGAAGTCAAAGGATCTGAACACAGTAATGAGCCAAGCGAAGCCAGTGTTCGCTCTTCCCACAACAAGAAGGTTGTAGGTATTTTAGATGATATTGACAAAGACTTGATTAAGCTTGGGAAGTCTGTTGTGCTAAGTGATAGCCGGTCGCGCAATGAACTGGTGTCACGTGCGGATGAAGGTTTGGGAAGTGCGCTCACTGAAGCGGAAAGAAACAGCTTTGTCGAAATTGATGAGAAATCGGAAGACCTGGAATCCAGCGGAAGTGCGTCAAATGTTTTCTCATCCGGTTCTGCGTCTTCTGTCGACGCAAACGTGTTTCGAGAAACTTCAACCATCACCAAAAACGCTCTTGACGTATTCGATGCAAGGAATTCTGTTGCTGCTGTTTCCGACGATGACTCGAGGCGTGCATCTTGCGAACCGAGTCCACCTGTCAATCAAATGCCCGCTGCTGGAAGAATGACAGAAGTTGCTCCATTGGAAGTTATCACACCTCGGCGTGAAGATGGCCACGACAGAGAACACTTGACTGATGCAGGTTCCGCTCCAGTTCAGGTTTCGAAACCAAACAACGATTTATATCGTGCATCAGGCTCAGCCATGCATGAAGACTCGCGCGTTATTGATTTTGACGAAACGAACAAGAACATTGCCATTCATGATCATCGAAAACCGGATATGACAGAGTCGAAAGACGTATTCATTCAACATCATGGTGATGATAACAAACAGACTGAAATTTCAGTTCCAGAAGAAGATAAAATTCCTATTGATCCCATTAAGGGTTTTCAAAATAATCCCGAACTTGGAATGTCAACAGCAAGGATGGGAGACGATGACGCTGGTGGGAATGCAGTAAGTCGCAACTCCGAAGGTCTGCATCAGCCCTTGATCAATGTCAATGTCTCTGATCTGCCTGAATCAATTGAGAAAGAAAATGAAATCGAATGCAGTAGAAACACGTCACCTTACGCTTTTAGCGAAACGGTTGATGACCTGATGGTGACGTCACATCCCGTGCCAGCCGAGCAAACTTCATGCACTGAAGAACTAGCCGGTGTTGGAAGAGTCGGTTTGGGATCGAACGACCTGGTTGCGATTCCGGTTTCCAGCCCACTGTCGTCGAGCATTGACAGCCCACCGCAAACAAGCAACAACCCCCAGGATCGCCCCCCCGACACCTGCTGCGACAAAAACGCCCTCGAGTCGCTGACGATTTGGAGATCTCACTGTCTGAGGCAGAGCGATGCAGTTCGTGAGGCTCCAGTTTCCAGACTTGCCAATTTACGACGAGGGATCAGAAAGTCATCTGCTGCAAAGCGTCTACCACCCTTGACGGAAGAGGAGTTGGTGAACGGTAAGGATGATTTCTACCTGCTGTACTAGTCGAGATCTGTTCTTCTGACTTAAAAGTTTTTCGATTTCTTCGGTTTGAAGAAATTAGGTGAAAAGCGTCAGAAAACATTTTCAAGCGCTGTTTTAAAACACTTGTGGGGGAAACTCTGATGAAAAAAAGTTTTCTTTTCTTGAAATACTCGTATATGTCAATGTTTTTTGCAGACAGATTACTTAGGCGTTAAGATGCTAAGCCTTGTTGTTTTATTGAAGGAATGCGATTTCTGTTGATGGGCTAGTTCGAGAAACAATAAATCAAATGGTAACCTTGTAGTTTTTTATTTGCTTTTATGAACTTGTATAACTATAAACTGAAAGCAGTTGTCATTGATCAACGTACTTCTGAAGCTGGAACAATTTTTACACTAGTTCTTGTGGATACGCATTGCATGGTACAGAAGCCAATTGTGAATAGTACTGGTGTATAACAACATGTATGAGGCGAACATTGTATAAGTGGTGCTTGACACCAGGTGCATTGTTGCTTGTTGTCCATGAGAGGCAACTCTGAACAATGACCATCGAAGACGAACTTATTCAACCTTTTGTTTTTATTGAAGCGATGATTGGCTGCGGTTTTCGGTCTTTCTATTTTTCGACCAAGTGGACTTTCATGCAGTGTTTATGATATTTGAATCTTGTAAATCAAAATCTAATTGAGGAATCACTGCTTTCGCTCTTTACTTGCGCGTAAAAACCTTTTTAGAGTCAAATACTTTTTTAACTTTTTAGTCAAATGCTTTATTGGTAGACGCGATGGAATGTAAGCTACCGATTTATGTGACGTGATCTTTGTCTCGCCTGTCAGGAATGTGGCCAAGTTGTAAAGAAGATCGGAATTTGCCAACGCTAAGCCGAATATATATCAATGCGAAAGAATCCAGCGGAAAGAATCTACTTCATGTTCAACGTTGCACTTGTTTGACACATCTCACTCTGTATGGATGTGGTCTAGTCTCTGTAGAAGGTCTACAAGCTTGTCCTAGTTTAAGGGTGAGTGGTTCTCACAATTTGTTTCGGCCGCTTAAAATTACTTCCACTATTTTACAGAACTGAAGTAAACAGGTATCAGTTTCATGGAAGCTTCACGTAGGCAAGCTTTTGAAACATGATCTCAAGAGCTCTGTTATATTTTTCCATTTTGTACGAATAACTTTTGTGGTTTACGGGCGTATGCCGTATTTAAATCTTCTGCGTAAGTTATTTTTTATCCAGCATCTGGTGAGATGCTTTTCGTGGCTTTGAGCCTTGTGGTACCTGTGTTCGTACGTTGTTTCATCTTTCTACAACTTCATCGTCAGCATGTGGATGTATCTCGCAACAATATCAACCTGATCTCATGCGACGGAATGAACAGACTTGAATCTCTCCTGGCCTCCTGCAACAACCTCACCTCGATACATGGTTTGGATGGATGCAACAATCTCATCTACCTCGACTTGTCGCACAACCACATCACCAAATTGCACAACTTGCCTTCTTTCAAAAGCCTTCGTCATTTGAGGTACGCGATTCGAGATGTTACATCATCTGTAATAACTTGATGTGCGACTGCGATATCGTTTTGATCAGTTGACGATTCTGGGAGGCTGTTCGTTCGGTGCTGGAATTACTGGAGCTGTTGCGATCGGAACGCCCGAGCGGCATGTGCGCAAAGCTTCGCACTGTGGCAGCAAGCAACAATAGAGTTCACATGCCATGATCACTCTTCGCGTACGCTAGTCATTACGTTCAATCGTTCACAAGTTAATATCGACAGAGCTTGTTTTTTAGGAAAAAACAGCAAATTTCATTCTGTGTTTTACGAAAAAACACGTGAAGCACAAACTCATTTGGAATAAAAAGCTCGAGGTTACTGACTTATTAGCTTCCTAATAAGCACTGCTTCTTCAAGATAAAAACCTTCTCATGGTTTTTGAATAAATAGCAGTGATGCGGGTGTTTTGGATTTTCTTCAGACTCTCCCACAACTCTTTGATCCACGTCATGGGTTTGAAAACGGTGACGTCATTGCTCACCTTGGATGTATCTGACAATCATCTGACGTCATTCAGCGGTGTGGAAAATTGTGGACTGATTCGCTGTATTAAGGCGAAAAATAACAGTATTTCTATCCTTGATAGCAAAGAATTATCAAATGCTGTAAGTGTCTGGTATGTTTTTATGTATTTGGCTCGAGTATATTGCTGTACAACTGCAGGCGACTTGCTGTAAATCAGCCTCCTCCAACGAATGCATGTTGATCAACGGTCGTTGTGGCCGGAGAATGTTACAATGACCAGGAGTCCAGCAGCGAAATCTTTGACTCTGCTCTCACCTCCACCTGCTTGTGGCCTAAAAAATGCATAGTCTCGACGTTGGTTTTGCGTTTTTTTCTGTCGTCGAGAAGTTTATTTTTCAATCGCCTGTACTGTTAAAAAATGAAGGTTTAAAGATTTTTTTGTCATATAGGTGCTATGTGACGTGAGAAACGATTGTTGACATTAAACTTTGCCAAATTATGGTTGCATAATTTCGCGAAGTTTAATGTAAACAATTGTCTAGCAGTATAGTTTCTGCCGCGGAGACGACGCTGGATAGTTTGGCACAACACTTTGTTTTCTTGCCAGTAGTTGGAATCCTGTTTATGCCCGAAATTTCCTCAAGATTCCATTTTGGACTTTGACACCGTGAGGGCTGCGGACTTACAGCATCTTTATAAGACTTATAGCATCAATAGCATCTTTCACCTCTTGATTCCACCAAGGGTTACTTTTTTGCTATAACTCCACACCGAGTCGTTTACGTCACATACCCGAGCAGCAGATGAAGCTACAACTGCTTTGAACAGACGTCACTCCACCTCCGCGTCCACTGTGCATTCCGATGCACCATGTGTACTTGTGCACATCTGTGCTGGAAAAAAGTGTTCATGATGCACAGTGTGTTGTTGCAGCACAGTTACAGTAGGAGTCTTCCGTCATCATTAACGTCAGCATCACCATGTCGGCCAATCACACCCTTCCATATCCCGGCATCGTTCCCAACATGTCCATTGAAGTTCCCCAAAAGGATAGTGGATTGTTCAACTTTAACTGTATCACTAGTTTCTTCCACGAATTCCGGGTACTTTGCACTTGCGTCATGGGGATTATACTTGCACCAAACACAGGGAGCGGTCATCAAATTCGACCTCAAAACCTAAACGGGGTTCTTGGCCATGCGCGTGGCGACCGATGCGCGATGGCTTTGGTTAATTTTGCGCATTTTATGGTAGTAGCTTTCCAAGTTATACCGTTGGACAGACCGGTCATAATTGGGTCCACGTGCAGGTAATTTATTCGTCTGTTTCTGACAAAAATGAATGTTATCCCAAGAATGAATTATTTCCATTTCTGCGAAGCATGCATACGGTCTGCGCAATGGAAACTACACATGAGTAGGATGAAAACTGAGGGGTAGAACGTGACTTTCAATCCGCCTGGTGTGCCTACGTCACTGTGCTAGGCACACTTCCTTCGCGTTGACTCTGGACATGAGAGAAACAGTCCAAGGCCTCGTATGCTTTTTCAAAATTTAAGCGATTTTGTGATGTCGCTGAAAAGTTTAGATCAAACTGCTTGATCCCCATTCCTAACACGCGCTTTGCTGAAAATACCAATAAAGTTTTCATAAAGACAACACAAATGCTAACATCTTGTTTCGAATGCCGAACATTATTAACAAAGCACAGCGCAATTCCTTATCGCCTGCAAATTGTCCATTGCCCATGCTCGCACAAGTGCCATTTGCACATTTTATAACCACATAACATCAATGGGAAAACTTCGCACAATCCACTGATTGGTTTCAACGTGCTTTAACTTCGCTGCTGATGGAAGCGTTAATTTAATATGTCCGCCGTTTTGAGAGCGCTACGTACACTTGAAGGTGTTTGGCTGCAAAATATTTCAATAAAGGAAGAAATCCAAAACCAGTGGGTCCTAGTTGTGAAGTGCACGAAGAGTTGACAAGCATTTCCACCATAACCCTCAATCATCAAGTACATTTTCTTTTTTTATTTCTTTTCTGTTTCACGTCACTGAATGATCGGTAGACTGCATGCAGTCGCGATGGTTACGTACCACTGGTGACGTTGAAAACAAACGTAGATCGAAACTGAAGAGATTTCGGTTTTGTTAATTTTCAGTATTGTATGATCTGTAGTACATTTTTTCATGAGTTTTTTCACCGTTCAGTGTGTTTTTGTTTTAAGGCTGTTTACATCTTGATGTAACTTTCGTTTTGTTCAGTTTTGATTTGGCTTGGCAAAACGACTATGTTCTTTCTCCCCTAACTTAGTGTACATTTCAAGTATTTTAACTGTTATGCGCTTTTCACGCAGAGTTTTGCAGAACTGCTTAGTTTTGCTGCAGTCGGAAGCAGCATCGAAGCATTACGCTCGTCGAACGACGCTGTTATTGAAGCATGGTGTTCACATATAATGTTTGTTGAATGTAGACCCTTATATAAGGACATGTAGATTATATCTCAAAAAGCGTCTGTATCACTCTTTGGTTTATGTGTTTTAACTTATGATGTTTGTTATTTTGATCCATTTTCATTGTTTTGTGCTTTTACATACACTGTATGCACATCCAAGTCTTTTTTAAATCCCTTATACATAATCCACTTTACACCAGCGACTGTAAAAAACTTTTTCAGTTTAACCCTTGTGGTAAGTTTCGTTTTTAACTTCTGTGGGTCATCACTGCACAAGTCTCCACTTGATGACACTGTATGTTAAAAACCGGGACCTTGATCTGTGTTTTCACCTACTTTGAATATTTCCATCATAGATCCTGCTCACTCAGCTGGACGTGAGCGGAAACAACATCGGGAAAGTTGAGTTAATGACTTCTGGACCTTCTGTGCCGGTGTGGCTTCCATCCCTGCATACCTTCAACATCGGAAGCAACAAGCTCACCATGGACGACCACTGCGCTTTCTCCTCTATGCCGTTGTTGAAGGATTTGAATATGAGAAGAAATTTGATTTCAAACTCAGCAAAGCTTTGTGCAGCTGTGAGAGGGAATCGCTTCCTCACTCTACTGAACGTCGATGACAATCCGCTGCCGAAAAGCGATTCAGTTTTGACGACATTGAGACGAACGACCAACACAAGCCTCGAAGCATCGCCGGTGAACATTCCTGACAAGCAGAGAACGTTCAACGAACGTGTCTCGAACCTGATCGGGTTTGACTTGTGTGAAGTTTATGACGAAGACCTTGCTGCGGACACAGTCTCGCTGACTATCCTTCGTCAAGTCAACGAGTTTTTACGGAAGGTTGTTAAACAAACAAAAGAAGTTAAGGCTTTGAGAGGTTGGCGCACTCTTGGGTCTCGAAACAGCGACCCCTCTGAAGTTTTAGAAGTCCGAGACCTCCCACCTCCAGACCTGGTCAGCGTGCACTGTGATTGGTTGAAAAACGTGGCGGAAGACTGCGCCAGACACAGGTGCGTCATTGTTTCTGTTCAACTTGTGCGATCGTTAATGACCTTGATTTGCGTCTTGAGGTTCAATAAACGTTGTTTTTAATCTTCTGTTCAAAGACCTTGTTTAGTTTTGTATTTTTACTGGCAGCTGTTTGGAGATTTGTCATTTACGTCGTTGCGCGTATTCTAAGAGCAGTTATTAATATCCATCAGTTAATAGCAATTGTTCATCAGAAAACTGTCTACACAAAATCATTTACTGGGATGAAAAATTTTTTTAGTTAAAGCGTTTTTAGTTTGATCAAATTAGATTTATACATAGAAAAGCTGACCTTACTAGAACGTTTTGGGGTTATGAAAAAGTTTAGTTTTATTAAGTAATAACTTACAACTTCATGAAAAAAGACTTGTAATTTGCTCAAGTACAAGGTTTGAACAAATGCTGTTGTAATATTAACAGTCATGGATTATAAACATGCTTAATTTTGTTAGAATTACTGCCAAAATTTTTTTATATTTACGGTCGAAGTTATTTGAAATTTTTCTGCTGATGCGCTGCACTCCACGTTTTTTGCCGCCAGGAAGTTTTAAGAAAAATATTCCTGGAGTCAGCGGCGAAGTTGCATTGTATTGATCGAATAGAAGACTGCGTTATTGTTACCGAAGTCCCACTGTGTCCAATATCTCATCACGAGAGAAAAACTGAAATGTCAGCACGTTGAGCACAGAGTCTCATTGAAACAAGAAAAAAATTTGCTTTGCTTCTGATTTACTTGACAAACGACCATCATCTTCTTGTTAAAAATGGTCCATGCCATGTTGATATTATTTTGTCATTTATTCTTTTCATATCAAGCCTGTTCTTCTTCCACAGATACTGGTTCACGTCTGGGTATGTTTCTCGCAGTGACCCAAAAATCGTTCAACCTCCTGCGACGACTGACAACCCAGCAGCAGGCAATTCTGCTGACGATGCTATCTGTGATAATGACGTCTTGCATGACATCAACAAACATCACCAGCCACGTGACATACTGAAAAGTCACCGACCACGTCACAACACGGAACACAATAAACAGAATAACTCGCGGGGATCGCACAAAGTAGAGAAGATACCTGGGAGTCCATTACCAGCTGATAAAGATGGAAGTTGTGAAGCACGTGGCCGGGAAGGGATTGACGTCATTTCTGATGAAATCGTAAACTCGTTATCACACAAAGGTTCTGTTAAAAGTTCTGAACCAAACGTGGAAATTGATAACGAACGCCTGGGCTGCCTTCCTGATCCGACTCCTCTCAACACAGATCCGAACCGCACTGGATATCATCGAACGAAGATCGAGTCTGCATCCACCGCTGGTGAGTATTTGCAGCAGTGAAGTTTTCAACGACTTGTTAAGCTGCTCTGCCCACGAAACCACACCGGGTTGAATGTAGTGAACTAAATGGGTTGGTTTGAAATGTTGTTACATACGTATATTTTCTCAGCAGATGTTCGATCTTCGACAAACACGAAGTTGGTTTTCGAGCGGCTGCAGAGGAAGAAAGCTTCCAGTGAACTCGATAACGCGGCCGCTGTTACGATTCAGGTGAGACTTGCTCCGGTGGACACAAGGTATTGAAAATAGTAGATTTCTTGCATCGTCTGCTCTGTGTTTTATTAGCAGGAAATACGAAAGGAAATATTGCTAGCGAGTTGTGGTGACTTAGCTGTAGATGAACCTGGTGTTGCATGCAGTGCACTTGGAGTTTTATAATTACGACTGAATGTCGATTTCCAACTTTCAAAGCTTCTATCTCTATTTAAAAAAACCTGTTATCCAGTTTGTGACCTGCTATCGCTCTGGTTTACGTCAAGCAAAGAGTTAGTTTGTTGACTGAGGCACTGATTGTGCTTCCAGCCGTTTCACTGATATCTCACCGAAGGGACTGCCCCTGGTTACATCCACATGTGCATGTGTTGAGTGATGTGGTGTAAGCGAAATGCAAACAACTGTGAATGCGCTTGTTTGTTTATAAGTTTTGTGTGTCAAGGTGTGCGTTTAGTCAGATGCTTCAGGTGCCATAACGTTGCAGTCAAGCTGTTATAAAGTAGTCTTGTTGAGTCGTAACCAAGTCATGTCATATCATCAACACTGTGTTTCTGTTCTCATATACGTTGTTTAGTCTTTTTGGCGGATGATACTTGCAAGACGAAAGTTCAAAGTTCAACTGAAGCAAAGAGTTGAAGCGGTCACAACCTTGCAAGCGGCATGGAGAGGTCACGTGGTCAGAAGAAATATCCAATCAGCTCTTCTGTCGATCAATGTAAGTCTCTGTGAAGTGGATTTGTCGGATTGCTCAAAAATTGCAAACACGCAAACGTTATTCTTTTGCCTCACGATCAACAATATGGTTTAAAATTTCTACTCACGTCTTGTTTAAAATCTTTTCTCACTGCAACTGAATCCAAATGAAAGTTCGCACTCATATTTTTCGCATCTAACTTCTGGCTGTTGAAGCCGGAAATTAGATCCAAAAATATGAAAGCGAACTTTTATTTGGAAATGCCAAGGAATCATTATTTAGAAAAAATGAATAAAAAATGCCGGAAGTGGTTGCATCTACCTTTTTGTATTACTTCATTTTGTAAAAGGCATCCTTGTTCTGTGCAATATCCGTGGACGTATTATGCGCAGAGCTCATCGGCCGACGCTGATATGGACAGTTATGACGAGGTGGATTTGCAAGAACTTGAGTTTGATGAAGAAAACTACCTGGAACACTGGGCTCTGCGAACAGACATAGGAAAGATCATTTCATCAAGTGACACAGGAACACATAGAAAAGCACCTTCCCCTGATGTTGCAGACACTGATCGAAGCGTGAGTTTCACAAAAATATGTTTCCTTCCAAACCACGTTTAATTAAATTTCCTGCAACAATCACTCACCCCCTACAAAGCACGCACGGCAGTCCATCCCCAGCAGTGGAAGTTTGCGATGGAAGTAAATAATTTTCAAGAATATGCTGAGTTTTATCGGCATTTTGCCATTCGTTGCCAAGTGCTACACGTACGTAAATATGTGGTAAATTTTTGGATTTTTTGCTACCTGCACAATTCATCACATATTATCTGCAAACCTAAGAAAAGTAATCCCGATTTTTATTGGTGCAGATTTCCTACATTTATGTTTTTGCATAGATTGTATATACTCAGGCCCGTCGCCAGGATTTCGCAGCAGGGGGGGCCAAAAATCACAAGGGGGGGCCTCAATTTTCAAATACGATTTTGGATGTTTGCAGCAACCGGGGGGTCAAACGTGAAAGGGGGGGGGCACCACTAGCCCCCACTGGCGACGACCCTGTATATACTTATATATATCATGTTGATCCTACGTTATCACTCCCAACATTTATTGTTCGCAGGTCTCACTCCATCGCAACCACCAGCGTCTCGACAATGCGCTTGTTGCGAAACCTCCATTGCCGCCAATATCACCATCAGGTCAGCTGCTTTGTTTACGTCATGATAAGCATTGTTTTCCGCAGCAGTCATGCGGATATTGTTTTCGTCCACTTGCTTGATATTCATCCGAGTTCTTTACCACTTCATCCATGTCAGGCATTTTCCGGCGTCCTGGGTAGTTGAGAGCTTTTGAAGGTGGTTGAAAGTGTGACGGCCCGTGTACGGCCATCGCTATTTCTAGGGAAACTCAAAAAATACCGTGTAGTGCAGTTTCGAAAAAGAATGAAGTGAAAATAACTTTTTAACTTAACGTAACTTGAAATTAACTTGATTTTCCGGACTTCATGTTTCAACTTAATTTTTACCCGGAAAAGATTTGAAGTTACATTTTTCGCTCCTGTTTTAAGTCGACCTGAGCTGCATTCTTTTCTTATTTGACCGATAAACTTGCAGGTCCCGACATATCCTGACTTCATGTTTTAATTTTTTGATTTTGTGTTTCTTCCTGTCATCTTCTTTACAATGCAGTTTGTCGTTTGTGTCCCCTTGGCACTGCTTTTCTTCCCGAAGTCAACCCCCAGTGTTTCAACGCTAGGATTGTTGATGTGTTGTCAGAACAAACAATGTTTTTTCATAACCATCACGATCTTTTCAAAGTGTTTTTATTTCAAACACTGCCCAAGATGTGATGTTAGAAAGTGGCAAACGTTGTTGTCATGTGAGCAATTTAAAAAAACTTTAAGGGACAAAGGTGAACAGCTTCGAAGCTACTCGTAATTCACCAACTTGTGCCCTGTTCTTCTTTACGGACTTTCACTGCTGCTGGGTCGGACAGGGAAGGGCGCTTCGATGTTAATCTGTTGCACAGCGTGGTGTGTTAATGGCGGTTGTAGATGGTTTGCTGAGACGATCACGGTGTTGGTTAAAGACTTGTTTCGTCAAACAAGTTGTGGAAAAGGTTTCTTTAACTTATCGTTGGGATCCCATTCGTAATTGGTCGGCACCCCTGATGGTTTTCTTTACCTGGCCCAACATTGCCTTTTAATCGACTATTTACGTCTCTGGTTTGTTCCTATCCTGACAACTGAACTACATCGAGCTCGAAAATTCATGTAAATCCATTTAAATAATTTCAGTCACTTGACGTCCCTTCAGTGACATGCATATGGAATGAGCCAGTGGACAATGCAATGAATGAGAATGTGTAATGATTAAGAAAAAACACTGATCCCTTCGTTGTCTGGAGAGACGGCACCTCTGCTCGTGGCAACACAGCAAATGACCTTATAATATGGCTTTGCCAGTATGTCCCCACTCTACCCTATGCTGGATTGCGGTCCCTCCTCCAACCAAACACCGCATTCAAACAGCGGGAGAGTCCTAATGAAGCGCCTTGCTGTGGTAGTGTAGTGCGGGTCATGGTGGCCATCGGACAGGAGTGGGGTCCAACCCCGACCCGCTCAATTGCCTGAAACACCGTCTGAACAGGATATTAATGTGCTTCTGACACGTTTTTCTTTTCTACGTATGCACACGAAGAAATTGGAGATAAGGCGATGCGATGTGTTGCGTGAATGTGTGGACTGTTGCTGAATGTTTAGTGCGAAGGATGCTACCGGACTTAGTGAGTTAAAATAGTTATGCTGTGCGTTGGGGCTCAAGCAATTACTTTTCAACCCTGCTTGGTCAAAAACTGCATTTATCCAATAATTCAGTTGTTGTTAGAATATTTTTTTGATTTTAATTGATTCAAAAGTGTTCTTTTTGCGAAATGGTTCATTTTTAGTCGTCGTCGTTTGAGTCAGTTCTTCAAACCAGGGCTGCGGAGCTCTTGTAAAAATGAAACGGCTCCAGCTCCGGAGCTGTGTTTTTTATAACATGGCTCCGACTGTGCTTTGTTAATACACTTCAACAATTTCGATATTCCTAGTGTCCTTCTTGCAGCAAGTGAGCGTGTTATTCCAACATATTTTGAACTAATCTTACGAAGTCGGCAGGAGTTTGGTCGTGGTTCCCAACCGGTTGGAGGTGGGCCATGGCGCCATTTCGCGTTATGACTGAGTGGTGAAGCACCTCTCGTAAACCTGAAACATTGCTGCCGATGCAATGTCGTTAAGCCGGTTTTCTGCCAAGCCTTCCATTTCTCTGTGTGCTTTGAATTGCCGAATTTAGAAGCTAGATTCAGAATGGATTATATTAAGCTGAGATGCACGCATCGAGCACAAGGGCAGATCCAAGGGGGGGTTGTCCCTCCTGGAACCTACAAAAGTAACTCTTTTCACCATGATTTTGTACAATTCAGAAAACAGCATTCGCGATATGCGACATATTGCAGTCCGTTGTTTTATCACAGCAGTATTGTGAAGTATAGCCTACTTCATCTCCCTTACAGTAGTCAACCCGTAATCAGACTTGTCTACCGAATATTACTGAAATCGTCCCCCTAACTTCACTGGCTGGATCCGTCCCTGATCGAGCAGTATGCCAGGAAGAAAGAAAATAGTGTCCAGTCTCAAAAAAACGTGTTGCTTTCCGCTTCGCATATCTTTCTGACACATTTCAATAACTCAATAAAGTTAATATGAAACTACAAGGAAGGGGAAGGACAATTGTTGATTTCATTGACGCCCTCAGCGCAATAGTGGAAAAACTTGACAATTGGAAGCGAAAAGCTCAAGCACGGAATTTAGCTCTTTTCAAGATTTTGCCACGTCGGCTGGTGATGAAGTGAATGTTCATATAGCATCGAAAGTTGTTCAGCACCTTGGAGGCTTCGTGAGGAATTTGTGCTGTACTTTCCCAAAATCATCAAAACAAACTTGGATTTGGTGAAAAATCTTTGTTGTTCCAGTCGAGAATGTTGCAGATTATATGAAAGATGAACTCATCGACCTTCGGAACGATGCTGGGGTCAAATACGGCTTCGAAACTAATACACTTTGCGATATTTGGCTGAGAGTGTTTGATAGCTAACCAAATGTTGGAAAAGAACCTCTCAAAAAGTTACATCTTTTCCCCAGCACATATTCATGTGAATCTGGATTCTCTACCCTTCTGCACGTGAAAGCAAAAAATCGAAACCGACTCGACTTTGCCCAAGAAGACGATCTTGGACGCCCTCTTTCCACAACGCAGCCAAGAATTCACAATCTGGTCGAAAACGTCACACAAGAGCAAAAATCACACTGAAGTTTATCTCACAGTCTGCTTTGTGTTACTGATGCTAAAATTAAATGAAATTCGATGCATTATCGTAAATAACATTTTTGGTCGCTCATATTTGTACCTATATAAAGACTGAGAGTAGATTTTTCTTTTGATTCTGTGATGGTGGGTCACGACGTTCTGCTGAAAACAAGTGCGTCACAGCATAAAAAGGTTGGGAACCACTGGTCCAGGGTAGTCGGAGTCGATAAAAATTCTTTTAAAAAGATCCGACTCCGGGCTGATCTTCTGCTCGCCGATTTTGTGACTGTTTGTGCCACAAAAAAGTACGTAAGCGTCACACTTTGCGTTTTTGCACGAGGAATTAGTCTCGCAAAACGCGCAAACATGCGTTACGCTGGTGTTGAGTGACTTGTCCACACCACACTCGGCTGTAATTCCACAGTTTGATGTGACTAGAACAAGTCCCAAATTGAAATAAAAACGCATTATGACCTAATCCCTGGCAGAACAGACCATCGGATTTCACCGCGGTGGCGTATGTCGATCAAATTAATTAGTCGCACAGCATGAGCGAACAATGACAACTGTCAGTGCGCAGAAAGGGTCCGGAACCGGAGCTGCTAAATCAACCACCAGCTTCGGCTCCAGCTAAATTTTAAAAGCAGCTCCGGCTCCACCGAAAATGACCGGCTCCGGGCTCCGTAGCCCTGCTTCAAACCACTGCTTGGCCTCACTAGATCTCGGGGCAGATGC
>Ga0210059_1000563_pt1 | contig 48479 bp, 32 predicted proteins | sample Ectturendosymbi2_FD_188042 | JGI IMG/M metagenome (GOLD analysis project Ga0210059, IMG submission 188042) | Ecteinascidia turbinata endosymbiont from Florida, USA - Sample 2 (SPAdes) (version 2) | ecosystem: Host-associated > Tunicates > Ascidians > Unclassified | place: Key West, Florida...
CAGATGTCCTTGTCGCGGCACTATTCAGAGAACCACGGCACTATAAACAAGCCACCTCTGCACGAAGCATACACCGTTACTTTTGTCGAACAACCAAGTTGTCACTCTCTGGATATCTGTGACAATAAATGGTATCACCTAATTGACGCTCAAATCGACATTCAGAACATGATCCTCCCGTGTGAAATAATTATTACGATGCTTTGTGTCGTTTGACTCAATCCGATGTTGTCTTCCGCTTCGTGCGCTAGCTTTTCTCTCAACACAGCTTGCTTACTCCCACCGCAGCGTTTAAAGCGAACACCCCAGAGACTTACTGCCCGCACATGGCTTACTATTTTTCTCTACCGTTGTTGGTCATTTCACCAAGAGTTAGTTTTTAGTTGGAAAATTTTTTCAGCCATTAGCATCAACTAGTTAGATGTTTCAGTCATTTATTTATTTGAGTAAACGTCTTTTTAATTTTGGAGTAAACACTTATTTCATGAGTCACAGTTTTTTTTGTCGCCACTAGTATTCTTGACGTCAGTCAGTTTATTAAGATGTTATGATTTATGAGGTTGTGTTACGAAATTTTGATTGTAGTATTGAGTTTGTTTTTTCTCTGCTGTTACTTCAGCCTTTCAACTTTTCACCCGTAAGCTTTGCTTGCAATTTTCAGGACTGAGGATGCGTAATTTTACATGAAATCGATTTCCTATGAAAAATTTGCTGATCGATTCCTTGCTTACACCCATCGTGGAAAGTACATGCTTGAATAGAGATATGTGCAAGTTTGAATCATAGCAAAAAGACGAAAGCAGATGGCAGTCGACTGATTCCTCGAAAGCATACAGACACACTAGTGCTTTTAAGTGTTAAAAACTCGGTATGATCTTCGCAGGCTTGATTGTGTGGAACCCGCTGGTCAAGTTGGGAATATCAGAAGCACAGTGGATGTGTGCCATGGTTAATGTGGAATATGATGGAATAACTTATCCTTGTCCGGTGTTCGACTGGATAACAGAAAATGAAGCCCCGTTTGCTGTCGGAAAAGGTGCGTTGTTTATCACTTTATTCTGAAACAATATTTAAATGTCATGTCTGTCTTCCTGTTGAGACGATATTTCACAAATTATCAGATGACGATTTTCAAATGTTAGTCTTAACCACAAGGGTCGCTTAGCCCAGGTCATCAATAGGCAGTTAAGAAGAATATGAAGTGCTCAAAGCGCACGTGAAGAATTGTTAAATCCATCTTTCTAATGATAAATGCAAATAAGTTTATCGCCTAATCCTGCATTTATAGAACAATTGCGCTAGAAAATTTTGACTTTTTTCGACGGGGTGATAATAACCAAGTGAAGTGAAAGCAACCAGTTTTGAGTCTAAAATTCGAGATTTTTTTTGAAAAAGGTTTTCACGTATTTTTTCCTTAGAGTCTTGTGCATTCTTTGTTGAAAATCAACATTCATTGCTGCTGATCAGTTTATATACACGTTATAAAAAAGCATGTTTCCGAATGCATGAAAACTTTGTAGCAACTGCAGTGGAATACTCAATGTCAATAGCCAGTATTTTGGACCGCATAGTATATACCGAGACCTTTCCTCTTGAAAAGCAATTGCAATTAAAAAACAAACCAGTTCGGCTGACAAACGTGCACAAACGATTTTAGTTGAGTGTTTTAGACACTTTTAGACACTGAAACAATTTCGATAAGCCCGAGAATACTTTTCTATTTCGTTTACCGATTGACATGAATAAAGTTCAAATCTTAATTTTAACCTAATTTTACCACGTATAAGTATGTTTTTCGCCAAATTGATGAAAGATTAAAATAACGTTATTCAGTTAGTACTGTATAAGTGCAAACCGTTCCAATTGGATTCATGACTGACGGATCACTTCTTTCGTGAAGGCCTGGAATAGATGAAAAAGTGAAGTATTTCATTTCATACTCACGAATGGTAGAAAACTGGTAGAGGTCGGCACAGTGATGGCAAAGGAATGGTCTGTGAATGTGATAAACAAGCTTTCCCTTCGGATGCTCACTTAAAGAAAAACTTTCAGATACCTCAAAGTAGTGCTACCAAAAAAGCAATCCACGTGTTTATGGATATTGGGTTCGCCACTGAAGCGAAGCGACTTTCAATATTTTCATATTATGAAGAAGCAAATTGTGAGAAGGGAGCAGCGGGGTTCTCTGTTACAGCCAACAAAGCAAACGCATTGATCACGACAACCTGTGTAGATTTAAAGTTTGAATTAAATTTTCAGTTAGCCACGATGACAATTTTTTGATATGCTCATGTATCTTTTTTTTTATATACTCATGTATCTATCATTCTTCATCCCCTGTATTTCTCATGTTCTCGTTGCAGCAAAACTACCCCAGAAGGTCTCTTTGCCGTGCGTGAAAGCTATGAGAGCAAATGTCATAAACAATGCTCATTTAACGTACGAATGGAACCCAAAACCAATATCTGAAAGCGAGCTTGGATGGGGAATTAATCGCTATTTAAATGTTACTTCGGCAAAACCGCTTCCAAAAATTTTTAAAATTACATCGGATCAGGCGGAGAGTCTCATTGGTGTAGGTCTACATGCTGCCATAAATGCTGGGCTGGACAAATTCGAAGGTAAGATTTTACTGTTAAAAGAGCAATTTACTGCACGCAAAACTGAAATTTGAAAAATAATGTTTTTGAATGAAAACATTAAAAGTGTCTCTACACTATATAAGAACTAGATAATATCTTTTCGATAACAGCACTATTTTTCAAAAAGGAGTTACGCGTGATGCTTTTCTTTCTTTGAGACTTTTTATCCAGTGTGCAAGACGTTTCCATTAATCTATTAAGACCGCGCATTACATTTAGGAGTTCCAGTGTTCGAAATAGTAAACAGTATAATAATAAAAAAGTTTGAATAAACAATTGGCAAAGATAAATAAAAATAGTTGGAGAAAATCCAAAAAGCCGCAAAAAGTTCCATTTGTGCCATGTGCTAATCGCCGTTTATCTTTGACCATCAAAAAAGAAAGAATTAAAAAGTTTTCTTGTTTTTTAAATATTTTCCTATTTTCAAACAGGTAAAATTTAAAGGACCTTGTGCATTCTCTGTCCTAACAGAAAGAGATACATCAAATTGAAATTTCATTCTTACCGCAATTTTTTCAAAATAATTTATCAAAGCTTTTTTAAGGATTAATTGGAGCAGTAAAATCATTGGATGATTACAAGATGTTGTACGAGGGAACGGGCTTTCATGATCCTTGTTTCATCGACGAGTAAGTTCTTTCAAAAGAAAAACAAATTGTGACTTACAGTGTTTTCGTTTGTAACAAAAACTACAGCTTTTCATTTGACAACGTACAGTTTCGTAAAAATTATTGTAGTAACGTACATGGTGGTTCGGAAATTCCGAATTTTCTGAAAAAAGTGCATAAGACAAAAATGGGAACTAATAAAACTACTCTTCAACAAAGGTGGTGAAAACAATGCGAGTTGACAAACATATTTTTAGATATTTCAAATACCACATTTGGCAGTTGAAACAAAGCTAAAAGTCGATGATTAGTTTTTGAAAGCTTGTTCCTGTTGAAAATGTAAACTTGATTTTCACAGCTGGAAAAAGGATGCAGAAATGGGTCGACAAGTTTTGACAGGAATATCGCCATTAGCTATGCAGAGATGCAATGCTTTGCCCGAAAATTGCTATATCACTGACGCAGACGTGGCAGAAGCTTTACCTTCGGGAACGCTCGCGGGAGAAATGAAGGTGCATCACAATGACGTGGCGTGGGTTTGCTCGGAATTTCCATTTTATATCAATTTTAGGCTGTCACAGATTTGTGAAGTGTCAAGCGTCCGGTAAGAAGCTAATGAAAAATTTGCCGGTATCAAGGATCAACTAACTTGCAATTTAAGAATTCAGTTTAAAAAAACAAACAAGTAAAACGTTTTCAAAATAAGCAGTGATGACGGATAAGCCAGTTCGTGTTTTACCTGCTTGTGCGTTAACTGCATCCTATGCTGGCTTTGTTTCTCTTCAGTGGCTGAGAGACCGTGACCTTGTAGTTCTGCTTTTCGTATCATTTTTTACCTTAAACATGTTTTCCTGACTAAGACAAATGATCTCTTGCTTTGCCCCTGGCATGTTTCGTTGATCTGACAGAAACAGATTGAAATTCACCAGCAGAACTACATTCACTGTTATTTGAAACTTTTTATCTTTCACATAGTTCCTTCTGAATGAGAAGCATTCAGACAGAAATTTTAACTGCATTCGATACGCTGCATTTTTCACACAAGGAAATTTGTCTAATGCTAATCTATGTTTTTATGAACCAGAGATATGTCACATCTTTATAAAGCTTTGAAAATGGGGTCCTAAGAAAGAAAAACAACCCTGGAACATCAACGCTGCATTTTTGTCACACGAACACCAATCCTAGCAAACTTTACCCCACTTTGAAAAGCTAAAAAAAACATACTTTCTTTCTGTTAAGGTTGATTTAAAAAATTACGCTCGAAATGTAACTTCTGTTCCGTGGTTTGTGCACTGATAAAGTTACTTTGTACTTTAACTTGATGCTGTTATTGATGAAAAGGAAAACCACACCTGACCGGATATAAACCGTGTATACACGAAAGTCTGATATAAAAACGCTCATAAAAAATGTACTGGATTTGAAAAACCCGTGCTGCTCCATGCTGGTACGTCGGGTGATTTTCACCCACAATAATAACACTAACTATAACGTGGAGTGATTTTCACACCAAATCAAAAAATTCTTCTCCTTTGTGCAAAACTCAGACAGCGAGCACGAGTTTACGCAAACCGGCCAGGAAGTCAGACAAAGACCGGCAACTACTGATGCGTGGAGAGCGCTCCTGCGCTTGCTTGCGTAGAACCATGTGGTCACTGGTCACCACGCCTGACGGGATAGCGGGATAGGATAGCCACTGCCCCAGGGTGGCGCTCTAGGTTTTGAAAATGTTTCCTTTTCATGGTAGGATGAAGATTTTTCATCTAATTGGTAACGTTTTGTTTTGGACCTTCATATACACTATAAAGTACCAAACAATTTTGTCAAATACTCCAGATTTAGCTGGTTTGAAGATAAGTGTGTTTTCTTTGAACAATGTAGGCTGCAGGGTATCGCGTGAAACATTACTTCATGCACTATTTCAGGGATTTGTTTGTCTTTTTACGTCCCGAAATGGCCAAGATCGGGACCGGCACTCTTTTGGCCATAACTAGCCAGCCCCTAGAGCTAGAGAGCTGTTCAAACTCTCTACGGATGCAACACGTCTTGTAATCAAAATTGAAAAAAAAAATTTGTTTTGGGTTTGAGCTCTTCTGGGAGGAACGTCACGAGTAGGGGTGTTTTTGCATTATTTTGGCCATCTTTGCCTGGCCCTGGGCGCCGTCCCAATGCGCCATTTGTTGGACTAAAATTTAGTTGAAAGCTAGGTCAAAATCCGCGTCAATAGAGCCTTTGATTGACTTTCTAGCATATCGGGAACGAAAATTATGGCTCATAAACCAAAAATTGACCAAAATTTCGCTCCCTCAAAAGCCACTCTGAGGGGCATTTCATCCCAGGCAATATCTCACCGTCAGATTGAGCTAGAGAGCTGTTCAAACCCTCTAAGACTCGTGAAGGTATGTAGTTTGCAATAAAAAAACGTTTCGGTTTAGAATGTCTTTTTTTTTAATGCTTATATAATGATAGGATGTTTATGTTATGTTTGCTGACGTCAACATTTTCCCCCGACCTCCTTTTAAGACCCGCAGGAGCCATTGAAATGACATAAATTTTTTTTTAGTATAGCTGTTTTTTGGTTACAATTCGGGACTTTGAAGGGTCTGAATGGGTTTTTAGCGTTCCTGGTTCCAAGATTAGGGCCAAAAAACATTAAAATTAATTAGGGAAATCCCCCAAAAGTATTGATAAAAGCCCCTTATCAATTTGGCCTAACTTTTGAACCAGAAACACTAGAAACTCAATCAAGGGCTCTAAAAACGCGTATTCTGGCCTAGAATCCAAAAATACTGCAAGCCAAAATATTGGCGCGTGGTATCGGATGATGACGTCATAAAATTAACCAAAAAACATACCCCACCATGATACTTTTGGCCCAAAACCAAAAAAAGAAAACCCAAAACAAAAATTTAATCCAAATTATTATTTTTTTTAATTCTAATCTACACGACGCCACGAGTCATTACAGGGTTTGAATAGCTCTCTAGCGAAATCTTCTGCTGACTTATGGCCGGCCAAAGTTTGGCCTAAAAGGGCAAATTATGCCCTTTCTGAAATGTTTGGAATTAGGCTAAAAACTGTTTTTTGGCCCATAATTTTGGCTACAGATATGCTAACAAGTCAATCAAGGGCTCTATGGACGAAGAGTTTGACTTAGTTTTCAATAAAACTTTGAGTTAAAAGAATGGGTCAATAGGTTGGGGCCCAGGGCCGGCCAAATGTGGCCAAAATTTTTAAAACAGCTCCATTTGTGGTGGTCCCCCGAGCGAACCCCCCACCGAAAACGAAAAACGTTTTTTTTTCGATTTTAACCAGAAGACTTGCTGAATCCGTAGAGGGTTTGAACAGCTCTCTAGCTCTAGTGGCTGGCGAGTCATGGCCAAAAAAGTCCCAGCCACTACAGTGCCTTGCGCGGGACGTAAAGGGTTCATGTACAGCACTACAACTTGCTTGCACTCCTGGATAAACTTTTTCGCTGCATTTGCAGGCAGGAAAAATTTACGTTGCCGATTACACCTTTGTGGCCCCAATCAAGAGAAACATCAATCCAGAAACATCCGACAAGTTTGTTGTCCCTAACTGCATTGGCTTGTTTCACTCAACTTCGTCAGGAGAATTTCTTCCCATTGCGATACAGCTGGGTTCAGATAAAGAGGCACCAATATTCACCCCGGCTGATGCTGAATACGACTGGCTCCTTGCAAAAATGTTTTTCAGGACGACTCAGAGCTGCATTCATGAGGTAATGTTTTATATACTTGCTTTTATAATGCGCTATGCTCGTACTTGAGAAAAAGAGTTTTTATCATGGGACAACCAACTTTGATCAATTTCAAAATAATATACTTCTTTGCCATGTTAATATTAGGTGCAGGCATTTCATAGCAATTGCATTTCAATGTTATTTTAGTTTATATGCACTAGTTTATATGAAACATCCATTGAAATCTGGGAAATGTGGTCCAACAGTTGAGTTGCTGAAATTTCAATGCCTGTCCGAAATAGTTTGATGGTAGGTAATTGTATGAATCAAACCACGTATCGTTGCGTTGTTTGAAAACAAATATTTAATGATTTAGATCCGGTGTTTCAACAGTTTTTTGAAGTTCATCACAAACATTTTTCACGATGATTTCGTCAATACGCGTGGAGAAAACATTTTGTACCACCTTCCTACTCAGAAAATGACGTACTCCAAAATTATCTTTAAAATTTCAGTTCGTAATTGTTTCTTCAGCCACTGACGCATGATACGATTCAGCTGAACTTTGCTTTTCATTTGTGAAATTGACCAAAAAAAACTATCTTTGAAGATATCCGATGTTTACTATACTTGCGCAATATTTGAAATCTGTATAATCTGTATACAATACCAAACGCGTATGCCAGTTAAAATGAGTCCATGGTACATGTTTCGTAAACAACTCGCTTCCTACGAAGCGAGTTCATTAAAAAATCAGCTGACCTCAGTCCCTTCGCAAAAAGCTAACATCACGCATCGCACTGTTCAGGCGGCTTGCTGGCTAGGGCTGGGGCAACAATGCTATAAACAGCCACTTTAGACCTAGTTCATTTCATAGCAGAGTACTGTGCCCCTGCCTGATGCTGTAGTACTCGCATCCGCCTTATTGATCTTGCCATCAACGATGCCTTGTGAACTGTGCCTGGATGCCTGCGTTCTTCACCAGCGGACAATCCTCCTATCCTCGCAGCATCCAACCTGCTGAACGTCGTTGCAAAGGAGCCACACTGTCTCTAGCACGCCATGCCATAGAGCCTGGGCATCTGCTCAACTCAGCGCTTACCTGTCCATTGGGTGGGAATGCACGACGTCTCAAATCGAGACACCCATTTGTACCCGCAGCACAACAACCCATTAGTTCATGTGACAACAACAGAAGTGCGGCACTTTGGGCGGATCACCGTTGGACTGTGGATTGGTTGGACAGTACCACGAGACTCCGCACTTTCATCCCCGCAATCGGTACCCATCGCTAGGGACGTAACGAAGGGGGGGGCAAGGAGAGAACAATTCCCCGGGTGACGAATCACTATGGGGGCGCCGAAAAGTCCCAGTAATGTCACAAGTATTTTATTCAAAACAGTACATTTGCTTCCGACAGACCTCAGGTTCGAACATGGGGGCGCCAAACTTGCTTCTTGCCCCGGGCGCCATCTAACCTCGTTGCGCCCCTGCCCATCGCCCTGGAATGTCCCTGCCAAGAACAGCGCGGGTCTGGCTTATCCGCCTCCACACCGGTGTCGAACGTTTTCACTCCTGCTTAACCAAATGGGGTATGGCTTCCTCTGCGGCCTGTGAGTGTGACGCAGGAGGATCAAACCGTGGAACATATTTCCCTTCACGGTCCGATCCATCGACCACCCTATGCAGTGCATGGCCTGACGGTTCTGAATGATGAGACAATCGAATGACTGCTCAACACCTCCCCCAATATCTAGTGCGGCCAAGTAGTGGACTTTAAGAACTGGTTCAAACAATGAAGAAGAAGTAAACCTCACAAAGCAACGTTGTTGCCATCCTTTAATCGATTTGGCGTTGTGCATAAAACGGCAGAGTTATTTAATGACGCAAGCTAGTTCGACTAAACTGATCCACGGAAAAGATAAGTAATCTGACGTGTTTCAGACCGTTTTGCGATAATGTCGAGGCTCTGGCCAAAGACGAATATTTCCGGTCTGAAGGGCGTGTGTAATCTTTATCAATTGCGCAACTACAGTTGCTTAAATCGCTGCAAGTAATATTTTGTGCGTCGCTAGATATATACATCAAGGTACAAACTCTAAGAAAAGCATGACTGATCCAACATCGATCTCTCAGCTGTGTGTAAGTGGGCATAAAGCACTGAATGAATCTACCTGCGTTTGAAGCTACAGAGTGTAATAAATTGATCTAAATCGATAGAATGCATTAAAGACTAATTACCCTGGTTTCTTAAAGAGGCACAAATCATAAGTGCCCTATAAGATCCACGAATGAGATTCCAATTTCTTAGATATATGACATTATGCCAAATTTTTACATCAACATTTGAAAGTAACACTAATATTTTATAAAGACTTTTGCCAAGAGGTGGAAAAATATATTTGATGGTCAAAAAGCATTGTTTTCAACATTATGAAACAAGAACTCCAGTTAAATGAAAATATAAAACTCAGATCTGTGAGAATACTAACAATCCAAGCATAAGGCGTATTTTCGACGAGGTTTTTCAAACGAGCTGCGATGAAATTTCTGATATATTCAAGATGTTTCCGATTTCGGATGTTAAAATAATCAAAAAACTTTTATATTAATCTAAATTTCCATTCTAAGTGTTCAAATATTGCCACAAAAACAGAAAGATTTTTCCTGTTCCAATACCAAAGACATTGAAATGCAATGAGTGGTTAAAACTTTTATTTTTACTGAATTTTTACTATCACCTGTTCTGATTTGTTTCTTGTGTAGTGGGTCTACCATTTTCTTTTAACTCATGGTGTATCAGAAGCCTTTTCCGTTGCTACCTTTCGTGGATTTCCTCATAGCCACCCTCTTTACAAGTTACTTCGACCTCACCTTCGGTCTGTTTGCTTCATAAACTATGAGGCAAGAGAACATCTGCTCCCGGATAAAGCAACTGCAAACAAAGTTCTGGGTCTGAGTAAGTTTTGCAAAGATTGTTATCTTGACAAACTGACGCTAAAAACATAAGCAGGGGTGGTTTTAAATAGGAAGCATTTCGCTGTTTCGAGGTGACAGGATCACCTACAACCTTGAAGTACGGCATGTACTTATTTTAAGCCGAGTTACTTTCATTCAGACCTTTGGCAAGCAGCACAAATTACCTGCAAATATTTGTGGTGTCACTCAGAACCCACACCGCTGAAAAAATTGACTTGCCGAGCAGACATGTAGAGCTGAGTTTCAGTTTAGCATATGGGATTGCATTTCAAAAACTGCAGGTTGCTAGTTCCCAGTGTCAAGCGAAACTTGCGAAATCGCTGGCTTCACGCCATCTGCGTATGCGCAGAGTGATATTCCAGGTAATGCATTTCGCAAGCTGTGATTGTTCATTGAGATATCAAATATGCTGAAAAATAATTGTTTGGGTCTAGGGTTAGGGTTAGAAAAAGAAAAATAATTGACGTCTAAGACTAGGTCAAATATTTTTCTGTGATGGGTTATTCCCAAACTGTCACTTATTGTGCTTTATGACGTCTAACTAAAAGTTTGGTTTTCGCAACAGAAATCAACTAATTGTTTACCAATGCTTATTCTTTTACTCTAAGAAGCGAAATAACTGATATACATGAATAGGTCATAACTGGCGCTTGTCATGTCACACGAAATACCTGACAAGATCAGAAATTTCGCTCGACACCGGTGTGCGTCCGGTGAAGTTTATCATTATCTCCGATAAAACGATTGCTTTTTACAGATGCCGTGGACACTGTTAGACATTACTTCAAAACGTTCAATGTGTCGCAGCTGGACATACCGGGTCAATTAAAAGCTAAAGGTACGGTGCATAAACCAGTTGTTCCTACTAAACTATTGTTATTGTGCCGAAGAATCGATCTCTCTTAGTTGTCCGTCGGATCGACGATGACGCTGCTCAGCGCGTTCCTTTGTGTCGGCGCATGAAGCTCCTTAGTCCGAAGGCTGAGGCGCAAACACGGCCACGTACTGTGCAGACGGGTCCCTGCCGCCTTGTTGTTGGGGGTGGTGGGCTGCGTTGTCGATGTCTGCGCACACGCTTTGCTTCTGCCACATCAATATGTTGCTGTTCAAATGCTGCCAGTCCTTTATCGCAAACTACACGCCAATTATCACAGTCCCTGGCCAATTTCTCACGACTGGCGAAAACGATCATGCATTTGCTTAAGGATGAATTAATGTGGTCCCTAAAACTGACCCTTCATCGAACATCGGCCGCAAGTGGGTTCACTCCAAAATTGGAGGAGTCTGTTTCCAGGCATTTTTATCACATGACCAAGCCACCTTAGTTGTCTTCTTACGAGTATCGTCTCTAGGCATGCTGTGCCTGCTCTACGGCACATCTCGACATGAGGTGTTTTGTCCCATCAGTGCACGTGCAGGATAGTCTGAAGACACCGAATGTGAAAAGCCTCGAGGGATTTAATGTGACAACGGTTCGTGTCCAACCTTCGTATGCATAGAGCAGTGTCGAGACGCAGATGGCATTGTAAACAGCCATCTTGGTGCGTGTAGAAAGGTCACGGTTCGTAAAAACGCGCTGGAAAAGTCGATATGCTTTAGATCACGCACTATAACATGAAACAAAAATAAAAGTCATTTTGAACAATGAAATGTGAGTTGCTGTGAATTTCTTTCGAAAAAAGACTCATTTACTGTAAGAAATCCGCTTTTTAACTTGCAGGTAAAATCATCAAATAAGAACCTCCATTAATTTAATGCTAAACGCATTACATTTGGTTGAAAGATGTCTCTGAAAATTTCATACGTCTGTAACATTAGTAAAACCATCTGTTACGACCAGGGTTGCGGAGTCGCAAGGAGTCGGATGTTTCTGGGTGGGGTCGGAATCAGATACTTAAGATCACTAGGAGTCGATGTTCAATTGAATCATTTTATACATTGCACTCCTAAGTTAGGAATCCCAACGTGTGCCTATTGAAATGGTACAATTTCTTATGAAATTTTTATTAAAACTGAGTTTTTTTGCTGTTTACGACGATTTCCATTGATTGCTAGTTGCTATAAAATTGCTGACAGTCAAGCTGACAGCAGTACCTTTCTTACAATTGTCATGAAACACACACCAGTATCTCTCCGACAGTGGAAATTCTTGCCATGTGGAGTTGTGGGTCGGAAAAATTTGTCACTATTTTGAGTTCAGGAGCTGTCGAGTTCACACAGTTTTGAAAACACACTCAGCGATGGGCGACTGGTTTCCACGTTGTTAAAGTTTTCTGACTCTACGATCAAGTGCACAGGCTGATAGACTTTCAGAGTACGTAAACGAATTTGCGTTGAAAACAGTAAGCTGCAGAATCGCGTCGTGATACGGAACTTCTAAGGTGCAGAATAGGCCAAATTTTGACCACTGCGCGTTTAATAAAAAACTCCGTTTGTGTTTGATAACTGCAGCTTGCAAAAACGGGTATCTCCCGGAGCAACTTCAACGAGACAGAAATCAGGTAAAAGATTGTTTATACAAATTTTGCGGTGCTAAAAGGTCGTCTTGAAAAAGCACCTCTGAAAAAAATCTTTTCAAGAAACTATGACTTTTAACACCAAATTTATGACTTCAATATGAATATTTTCTGTTAGTGAATTGCAAAGCATACTACAAACATTCTCACTCTGATATAACTTTTCTTAAACAAAGTCCTTTGCCAAGTTGGTTTTTGCAATATTTGTACAGGTCTTGAAGACAAAATTCTCTTGCCCAACTACCCCTATAGAGATGACACTCTGGATATTTGGAATGCAATCTCTACCTATGTCTCGAATGTGGTCAAGCATTTTTACAAAAGCGATGCAGTAAGTGAGACTGTCTGATATATTGTTTCACACACTAATTATTTCCTCCATTTCGAAGTTAGTACTAAAGTTTTGTGTAATTACGCTGTGCATGGTTATGTGTAACATATTCTTCCAGGATGTTACTGGTGATTATGAACTCCAAGCCTGGGCGTATGACCTGGCGCATGAATGCTTGGGTTGGCAAGATGGCGACACTAAAGGAATGCCTGACAAAATTTCTTCAATCAATGAACTGGTTAGTGGGTGCAGTGAAAAAGTGTTTGACTTTATTCAACCAACTATCGAAAACAAAAGTACATTTACGGTTTTCCAACAAAATAATGACCGAGATGACGTTGCAGAAAGGTGAGAAAACTTTCAGCTAAAACAAACTAGAAATGCTTAAATCTTTCATTGTTTTTTAATTTAAAAAGTAATGCTCGTGTGTAGTAGTACTTGATTTAACAAATTTGGAGCGATATTTTTTGCTTCAAAAACTTGTTTTGGCTTCAGATTCACATCTGCACAATGGCAATTTTTGCAAGTTCCGCACAACATGCAGCAGTGAATTTCGGACAGATGGAAACGTATCAGTTCATTCCAAATGCGTCGCCATGCATGGTCAAAGAAGTGCACAAGAAAGGAGAGGTTGTGTGTAGGGTTATGCATACTCAGGAAATGAAAGTATGCACTCTATAGAAATATAATACAATTAGAGAACAGTTTGCATACTCATCTATACGGTTTTACCATATCGTGTTAATAAGCCCAATTTGTTAAAAATATTCTGAAATCGAATCGTTAAATATAAGCATGCAGTTAATACTTCCGAGAACTTATCGCTTTAGAGTTACACAATTAATGCTTGTTTGTTTTATTACATTACCGCTTGAAAATGATCGATCTATCAACTCTTAACTAAGTCCTTTGCAACGTAACCAACTGTTGATGAATTCTATATCAGCAGCATTTCGTTTTCATTTCATTTGAAATAATTCACGTTGTGTTGGTTCTCTTTGGCCAAATCAGACGTGACTTTGTGATGTCATCACTTTCAAGCAATGACACATAATTTCTTGGCTTTTTGGAACCTCAGTAACTCAGCACAATGTTAAAATTGTAGTGGAAATAGAACCCAGTTTTGCAGAATCGACTCAATTCCAAACAACAAGATGGATCCCTCACTGCAGCATGTAATACACTCGCTTTTCTGCTGCAGGCAAACCTGGATCGTATCATGGAAACTTTGCCTGATGCCAGCAAGGCAGCAAACATGATCACAATCGCATACGCTCTGTCTCAGTACTACACTGACGAGGTAAGCTTACACTAAACAGAGTGTATAAAACTGGTGGCTAACAGTGACACTGGCATGGGCATAAAAGTTTTCTCAACTGTTCTGCTTGAAAAAAGTTCGTAGAAATTGTTATTGTATCAACTAAAGGTAACAGCTAACTTCGATATTAAATTTTGTTGATGATAGATTAGTATATTTCAGTTTATTTGGGAAACTCGTGTTCCGTGAGGCTTGTGAAATTATGTCTGTGCAAAGCATAATAATGAAATTTTTAATGACTTTCACTGTTTGAAGGTGTCTCACCAAGGGCGTACGCAAGGGGATTGGGGTTAACCTCCCCCCCTCTTGAGTTTGATATGTTACAAAAACTTTATTGCCTGCGCAAAGGAGGAAATTGCTCTGACGTAGTGATTAGGGTGATTTACTCTCCTGTTTTAACGCACAGCCTGATATTTTGCAGTTATAAACTGCTGTGTCATAGTGTTGCGTGTATTTTCCTCCAATATCTTAACTTGTAGCGCTGATAGTTTATATCCAGTGCAATGACACATAAAATAAGGAGAGTGCATGTAGAAGAGTATGCATATTGTGTCAACAAACTTGGCCAAAACGCTGGTTTGGAAACGTGAATATGACGTCAAATTGTGACGTCACAAACAGCGTATATCCAGTAACAATGACCACCATATGCCACTGAATGAAACACCCTCATGAAAATTTTCTGCGTACGCCACTGCGGCTCACTAAACCAGGCCTGGTCAACCTAGCGCTCGCAAGCCGCGTGCGGCTCTTTTTGCCCGGTTTCGTGAGGCTCTTACGTAAATGCGGTATTTATTCGTGAATAGGTCGCAAAATTTTGTAACAACTGTTCACCTTGAAAGTCGGGGGTCCCACTAAGTAACATGCATGACAATATACGGCTTGTAAATTTCTGTCGTTATCATGCTGGTGTGTGATATTTAAAATGAATCTAGCTGAGCAAAGGTATGTGTGTGCGTGAGGAAGAGATGATTGATGTTCATGTGCACCCAGGGCCGGCGCTACTATTAAGCGAAGTAGGCGGCTGCCTAGGGCGATGAGCCAAAGGGGGAGCCAGAAAGGACCAAAAAATAGAATTGTGTTCAGGAAGGGACGAACATACACCAGGTGAAAGTGAATGAAGATGATGAATGTTAATAGAACACACGTTCATGCAGTTTATGCAAAGGTACAGGTACTACACCATTTTAGGTTTGGTGCAGAAGGATTATTCTTATCAATTTCAGTTATATTATAGATAAGCCAGGTTGCACTTTGGTATAAATTTTATTCATCTAATAAACGTTTCTCGTGCAAAATAAACGTCCTTTTTTCCGTACTGTACTACGTGACGGTATATATAACAAGGATCTTTGTTCAGGAGAGGTGGGTGCTGTCATGGATCTTGCCTAGGGTGCTTACAAATCTATCAATGGCGTTCTGTCGGGGCCAGCAGACATGCATTTCAGGCCATACTTTGTCAAGTTTCCTGCAAAATTGTGAGGTTCCCATCTCTATTTTTTCATTTCTTGATTTTTGCTGACTGAGCCGTTTTTTCCCAGAGTGCGCCTAAAGGTTTATTATATCGATAGCTTTACTAAATCATCTTTCAGCCATCCAGTGTAGTCAGGTTAGGAAACGGTACAAAAACCCTAGCATTATTGATGTTAGTAGCCTATTTAACCAGTCAAATTTGTATTGTGGAACGCACCGGCTTAATTTATATAATCAAACAGATTCCAGCTGAGGTGTTCACGAACGTCAGAGGTTTGTGATGTATGTGGAACTTTGTCGATTTGTACGACACCAGGTTATCAATAGGCTTGCGACTGCGAGTATCTGACATTTCTGCAGTTGAATCATCGCAAAAACCGTAGCATGTTAGGGAGGCAGGCGGGGTGATGCGAGATGGTTGGAAATTTTACTTTCAGTGGTATGCATTTTAGCCACAAACAGAAAAAAGTAAACTCAATTTGACTGTAATGCAAAAGATGACACCATAGAGCAGTGGTTCTCAAACTTTTCGATGCTGCGCAACCCTTTCACTGCACCAAAAACTGCTACGGACCCCTTCGTCTTGTCAACGTTTTTTCGAGTATTGGTAAATTAGATTTGGCCGTTTTTTAGCATGAGCACCTCAACCGCCCTGGCAAAAAGCAAATTTCAGGCATCGGCCTGCTGCCAATTGACGTCGCCAAAACTAAAAAAATTGCAAGTCAGTCGACTTGCAATACGAACATGTCAGACTACAAGATTGCACCAAATAGTTCGAATAAAGTGATGCGACAGTGGATCTGCCTGTTTCAATTTAGAATTTTGACTAGCAGTGCGAATCTGCGTGTCGCTAGCACATCTGTAAGATCGCAGCCATGTTTTTATGTAATCTAAATTTTCAAGAAACGTTACTAGTGCAAAAAGGTGTGGTAACGCGTTCCCACTCCACCCCTGATAAACATTGAACATGGCTAAGATACTGACGTAGACAGAGGAACTTTGTGTATAGTTTCTTCGAAGCGATCGTTTGGAAATTTTTTATTTTATTCACAGACACAGTGTGATAAAACGTTTCCCAAACATATCAGCAGACTTCCGAATTGCACTAACTCGCCCGGTGTCCGTAGTCACTGGGGAAAGGAACTTTTCTCAACTCAAGCTGATAAAGTCACACAACCATGTTGCAAGTTGCAAGGAAGGTTGGTGGATCTAGCCACGGGTCTGCTGAGTCAGAAACTTTCTCTGATGAAGGACATTGCCAGTTAGTTTGCAAAAAAAGACCAGGAAGGAAAAGTTAAGGTTTAAGGTCTCTGCTGGATGTTACTTGTGTGAACTATGAATAATACTTTTATGAACTTGGTGTCCAGATGAACTCTGTACTAATGTTAATAATTAGCTTCTGTAAAAGTCCTTATATTCAAGGGGAAAAGGCATGTTGAAGTAAAACGGTGCTGGAATGGACCTTGCCTTAGGACACACTGGCAAAATATGTGCAGAGAATATTAATATTGCAAAAAGGTCGTGCCACGGTTGATTGAAGAGAATGACGTCATCAAGTTACGAGGGGGCGCTGAAAATGGATCTCGCCTAGGGCCCTGGAATGGCTTGAGCCGACCCTGTGTGTGCCCATGTGTCTCTTTGCGATAACACAGTAAGAAATGTGGCTCTTGGTCTCGGACTGGTTGTCCACCCCTGAAACAAAAGACGAAAGGTTAATATTTTCCACTATGAAATCAAGGAAACTTCTTCATAACTTGCGTAATAGCAAGTTATGAAAAACTTTCTATCAATCGCTGAAGATATGAGTAAAATCATTAAGCTGCGTGTCTTTTTCCATTTATTTTAGATGAGCGCATTGCTACCACGCAGACATGCAACAGTCATTAAGAGAGAAGCACTTACAACAAGAACTCAAACTCACACAGCTTCCTGCTCATAGCTGGTTGCCAACAGCTTAGATATATATTTCAGAAAGAAACAAGAGCACACAATGAACCAGATATTTCAAATTTGATGGTTTACAACAGTGGTTCACAAACGGGGGGCGTCGATATATTTCAAGGATGGCAAGAGCCCTTATGGGATCTGCAACTTGGAAAATTTGATCAATAAATTAACCATGAAATACATTTACTTATACAACTTGTTTATTGTCAGGGGGCTTGAAACAAACGACAATTATTTGAAGAAGGCGTGGTAGAGAAAAGGTTAAGTACCACTGCACAAACTTTGGAAAAAGCACTATTCAAAAATAATGGTCGTCAATCCAATGCCGTCACTACATGATTTAAGATGTTTGCAAAACAACAATTTGCACAGGAAGTACTTTCTTACAAATTACAGTTGTAACATGCACAGTAAACGAAAATTCCTTGTTGGTAATCTATATGGTGAGGCTTACAAAAATACTTGTTTGGATTGACGCCTTGCGTATCGTTTTAAAAGATGTATTAGGATGCTCAAGCCACACCAACGGTTCGTATATTGTAGACAGTTGCTTCATTAGATATTCTCGAAATTTTGCTTCTTTTTGTAATTGCTGTTATGGCAAATGATCACCAGCTATTTTAGGTCTAATATTGGTTGTAAAATTGTCTCAAAATGCTTCTGTTGTAAGATGTAAGTTCAGCTGTAACTTTATTTGCAGCAATAACGTAGAATGTCGCTTTTATATGAAATTCAAGGGGAAAGCCATATAATCTTACCTCTTTTCCTTTAAACCAGGTGTTTCTTGGTGATGTTCCCGAAGACCTCTTTGCTGAAACAGAAGTCATGGACATCCAGAGAGCTTTCAAACAGGAGTTGACCGAACTTGGCAAAAAGTTTGCTGAGCGGAACAAGTCGCTGAAATATCCGTACACCTACCTGCTTCCCAAGGATATACCGATCGACATCAACATATAAAAGAATTTCAACTGCATTTCCGTGTAGTATTTGCAAAAATGCGGGGGCTCACTCGCGTCGCGCGATCGAAAGCTTGAAGAGCGCGAACGATTTTTTTGCGTTTGATACTTCATGCACATGAATCTTGTGTAGCAAAGCTTATATGTGTGCGCTACTTAACATTCATGCCCGCTACTAACATTCACAGAAAATTTTGCATCCCTGAGGTAAACACAGTTGCCCGTGTTTGACGAACTACATTTGTCAAAAGCAGAAATTTACTTGCTGAGATCAGTCGACTTCATCGCTTCCTTATTAGAAAATGCGGTCTTTAAAGTCTATAGATACGGCTTTGCAAATGCTAAGCAACGCGTTTCATTCTGCCTAAAACGGTAGTTTCGTTTATCACGCCAACAATGTGTAGCTTAATAGACGTATGCTATTTTTTGAAAAAGCTGGTGTTGTAGCTGCATGAGACAGAAAGTTCGAGATTATAGTTATTGATCTACCTTGCCTCGAGGCACTTTTTCAGAAAAGGTTAGATTCGTACCACAAAAAGAAAATGACTCACCACTTTTTAAAGGGAGAACGTGAACCTGTTTTGTCTTTCAACTCTTTTTGCAGAAAACAATTTTCCTAAAAATTTCAGAAAAAATATCATCAGCTTAATTCTTTTGAAAAGATCACCAATCTTTTTTCTGGTTTTAGCTCAAAGCCCTTATATAATTCGTCTCTGTTTAAAATTGAAGGACTCGACAGAAACTAGCGACATCACATTGAAATGAATCGACTCAATTTGACTCGAAGCTGATAGCAAATGACCTGACAGACGTTTCAAGCTGTAGGTAATAGGAATCAGACTCGCCCAAACTGCCAAGTCCTCAGATTAGTTAAAGTGCAATCCGGTGAAAACAACATGAAATAAATCGCTTCAACCGCTGATCATGTGAATGAGCACTCACAGGCGTTTCAGTTACAGGATTTAAACTAGATGAAAAGAGTTTTTCAGACGATTGATTGCTTTCTACTAGAGTCCTCTGTGGGTTGAAATTTGTCCGCTCCCGACCCGTAAAATTCTAACCCTCCCCGCACCTGCAGAGATTTGAGAAATCTTGGCATCTCCCGCCCAGCACCCACAAAATTCTAGCCCGACTCGCACGCCCTCCCAACCCGCACCCTCCCCGCACTGTTTCCGTGTCAAACCTACACCTGTCGCTGTGTGTCTGAAAACCACTAAAAACTCATGCAATATGTTTCATCGCTAGTGGAAATGTATTCAATGTTTCATTTCAAAGCCATCAGAAGCTTTTGAAAAATGCTGTAATGTAAAAATGTGAAACCTTTTAGTCAACTTTTAGCGCTTACTTTCCCAGAGCGCTGTTGAAAGAGTGCATGTCGGTCACTGAAGAACTCCTTAAAAATTTGCTCTTCTACTATTCATGACATGACCATCATACTAAACACTTGTTCATTAGCAACGTTAGTTGAACATTGCTATTACGCAGAACGTCTTTCTTGCAAGATCACTTAGGTCAGGAAACTCCATCTGTGGTCACCACTGGAGAATGTTGTAAAAGCTTTAGATACCACAAGTTCTCTGCAACATTGAATTTTTTGCTCATGTCACTTTCACGTGCATTGACTCAACATTCAATTACCACACAAAGAATTTCTTATCCTGCGCCCTCCCGCACCAGGCTTAACCCGCGTCCACCCTACACGCATAGCTCTGCGGGTTATCGCACCGGCCCTGCGCACGACTCTACTGTCCACACAGGCAGTGGTTACCGGACAAACTAAAAGTTATTTATCGGCAGATATCCCAGTTTCTGTGCGGAATGAACAACGGAATACATCACTTGGTAGATTATTATAGGCCTTTAGAAATTTACTAAACAAACCCTTTCTAAACTCACCTATTGAATGAAATTAAAGCCTCAGAATCTTTGTGCTTACTATATTTGCACATAAATCTATCTAATAGTAAATTTTCCAGTTAGATTAAAATAAACCGTAATCAAATGAATCTATCACAAAAGGGTGCAAAATTTGCCGACAGTAAACTTTCATTGCTTTTAGCATAAGCCTAATTATACACCCCTGAGATTATAAGACCAACCCAATTTTCTAAATGCTCCCTAATGTTCCTTTTCAAAAAAAACTTAAAAGTAACTTTCTAACTGATGGGATTTTGTTGCTACATTATCTCAAATAAGCAAGGGTTGCCGGGTACCTTAGGTAAGTTAAAATATTTGCCCCTGGCTTTTTTACGAGCGATGAGAATGGAATTACCTACATATATGCTAAACTAAAGATTGGAAATTTTCTGATCTGTTTATGACGACTTAAAATCAGTTTTATCAAAGCGTGCATTGCAATAGAATAATGATCTGTTAATACCGTTTAATTATGTTTTGTGAATTGAAAGCGCGCAATACATGCAAAAGTGACAATCATCCAGATACATACGTTTGTACATTTAAATCACTAAGGATTTTCATATAGAAACTGGTATGCAATAACGTAGCAATAGTTGAAAACTCAGCATCGCGTTTATTACCCAATTACGATCCCAATCTCAGACAATTTGATCATTAGAAACTGTTACCATCAATTTTTCACATATCTTTCTGCTCTTTCACTTCTCTGGCGTCTCCGCTTCCAAGAAGAGTTAAACTCTGCTGACACGAATACAAAAAGTATCATGGGAAAGACAAAACGTTGTAAATGTCCTCTCATGTCAGGGGCGCATCCAGATAGTAAGTTCAGGGGGGCGATTTCAGTAATATTTGGCAGTCAAGTCTCATTATGAGTTCACTACTGTAAGAGAGATGAAATTTACTTCACAACACTGCTGTGATGAAACAAGGGACAGCAAAATGGCCTTACTTAGCGAATGCTGTTTTCCCAATTGTATAAAATCATGGTGAAAAAAGTTACTCTTGTAGGTTTTAGGGAGAACGATCGCCCCAATCGCACACCCCTGAATCCACCCCTGTCTCATGTTTGCGTTACATTTATATCAAAAGATGACCTGGGGAAAAAACTTAGCGCACGTATAGGCCTACATCAACAGCCATTTAGATTAGAAAATGTCAAGCTTTTATATGTGTAATCTTTTAAAAGAAGTTAGTCTTTGTTGATCAGTCTTAAATTTTACATCATCATTTTGTGTCGTACATGAGACGAAATTGCACACAGTGCATGAGATTTAACCCAACTCTTTATTGTTGTGTTGACTCCAGGATATGAAATCATTTTGCTCTCCGAATCTAACATCCCATTCATGCAGCTAACAATCTGAACCCCTCTGGGAAGATGGGCTGCTGTAATAACAGAAATAAGCATGTGTCTCTAACATTCATTAGGTTTGTGGGCAATTTATCGGAAAAAGTCAGAGAAATTTGGATGAAATCTTTTGTAGTGCTTTAACCTTAAATTTGTAAACGACCTGCGATTCCAAATGAACAGCTACATTTTGAAAATGCACTTAAACGGTGTGGTTTTGGTTTCGTTTAAAGTTCGTGTAGCTAACGTGGTGCACCCAGTGATGAAAAGCAAATGAAATTTTGACTTATGACAGTTTTTTTTTAAAGGAAAATGTTAGATACCCGGTATTGACCTGTAGGGACCCGATTTCGCTTATTCTAGGGACCCGATTTTCCCTGATTCTTGGGACCCGATAATAATTTTCTCTGATTCTAGGGACCCGATTTTCAGTTCTGAGAACCCGAATCGGGTCCCTAAAACACCGCAAAAAAACTGCTTATGCGCAAATATTATCAAAAAAAGTTCTAGAAAAATCTTGATATATTTCTAATTCAAACACTCGGAGTATTTTTCTGCTCTTTTAGAGTTTGACCTTCTCTTATGAAAAATGGAAATGCTTGTTCTGAACATATCAAAAAATTTTCAAACCTCGCGTTCAGCATCAAGCAACTGTAAGCCGAAGAAAGGCTGACAGACAAAAGAATTCCGCTTAAACAAAACAGTTCAATCACTCCACGTCACAACGCACCTAAGTGAAATCAGAGATCACATCATGCTAGCTAGACGTCCTTCGGCAACAATACAATCATTCTTAAGTTCCACTGGAAGTTTTGAAATTGTAAAAAGCAGGCTGAATCGAAAGCTTTCTGCCCAGCATAGCAAAGCAAGTAATGCTTAATTTTCAAACCTTTGCGCAGTTATTCCCATCACCTTATTGTTGAAAGTGAGTCCCGTCCCTCTGTACCAGTGATGGATTTACGCATAGGCCAAATAGGCCATGCCCCGCGCAACTCCTTTCTATGACGACTCAGTACTAACTCAAAAATTGCGAAACTGCGCAGAGGCATAACTTCACAATTTACTTGGAAACGAGCGAAAAGCCAAACGTCCACATTGTTATTAGTAGAGTTGCAACAACATTACGGTTTTGGAGCAGTTTAAGAATGACAATGCTGCTTTTCATTGCCGTTCTGCAGTGGCTGGCGGCATAGGTGGCGGAACCGTGGGAGGGGCAGCATGGGCCTTGGCGGCCCCACCACTATTTTTTCTGGGGGGGCGTGATCCTCCAACCTTTAAATTTTGAATTTTGTCTAAATAAGTTTGAGTAACACAATTAGGATTGGGTCCATTGTTAAAGCAAATCGTTTAAACTTTAGCAGAATTTGGGCAGCATCATTTGTAATACATTATTTGTCATTTGGCAGTGAAACTGGCAGGATTTCGCAAATGTTTGGCAGAATACCATGCACAATCTGATCACCCTTCTCGGGTTTGCTTGTCGCATTGGTGTTGTCGAACAGTGTTTCCAGATGGTGTAATACTAAACCATTTTTTACAAAGATGGTGTAATTTTACATGCATTTTTGTAGGGAAAATGTCGTTCCGCTCCATCAAAAAATTCTTATAATTTGGTGTAATTTCAAGCGTTTTAACACCTTTCTAAATAGTCAAATGTTTCTGAATCTTATACGCAAAATGAAATAAATGACAGATCAACTTCAACTGGTTTTTGTTTTTGTATTAGCAACACCAAATAGCTATATTTTCTTTTTGCATTGCAACTCTACAACTTGTTACACGGTCTTACAGCCCGAGACTTCGATTACGATTTATATTGAAGAACGCGAGCTTGCTTGCTTTCTATATCTGTGCCATCACCCACGGTCCCAGTTCACTAAGTTGTTTACTCGGGTTATTTTCATTCGGCATTATCACTGTTCATATATTTTCGTTCCGTGTCTGGCCTTTCGTGCCCATGTTGCAGGTGACCTGAATAAAACAATATCGTTCGTATCAGGCGTTCTCTCGACTTCGTTCGCTCGTGCCTTACTCGGGCTCCTCCGTTAGAGCCTGAGCTGCCCTATGCAATTAAGTTATTTTCAAAAATAAAATTAATATCAGGCTAAATTCTTTTTGAAGCAATGGATTTGTATAGAACAATGGTGAGCAAACTGCAGCTGGTGAGCCGCATCCGGTTCGCCGAAATGTTTTGTGCGGCTCTTCTAGCTGAATAGCAATATCTCAAAATAATAGCGAGTTGTCGCTGAATATCTAAGGTTTGTGTCATTCATCAATGTGTTTAAACGAATTCGTTAGGTTAGTTGCCAGGGAGTCTACGCGAATTGATGTAGTTTTTGTGTAAAACATTTTCTGTAAAACTTTCATTCTTTACCGAAGTCTATTTTTATTGAAGATACACACCGATTTTGCGGCTCCCTGATGTTTTTGGTTTTCTGCAAAAATCTCTGCCATTTAACAAGTTTGCCCACCCCTGTTATAGAACACTGGATATGAAGTCCAATCCAGTGGACAGTTCCCATTTTGAGAATAATTTCAAACGAACGATAAATTGTCCAGTAACTCGGGCTAATATGAACGAGCGGAGTAAGCAAAGGACTAGCTGGCGTTATCATTGCTTTTTTACGAACGTTACTCAACAGTGGAGAAGTTATCATGAGAACTTCTCATTTACTGTTACGTAACCAACGCCACAGATCAACGATAGTGCCAGCCAGAATGAAAGTAAATGGAAATTTCAGTGGCACAAACATCGAATGGTTGCAATCAATCAGGATAAATCGCGTGATGAGCCCGAGTGACGCTATTGACTTGGAGTCACCCCTGTAACAACCTATTTGAATTTCAGGTGGTTCACCGATACGTTTTTATAGTGGTGTAAGTTTGTCTGAAATAGTGTAGCTTTGACCATATGGCACAGGAGCTGAAAGTGAATCTGGTAAGAAAGCCCTTCTCACCCCTATTTGATGATGTAATATGAGGACGTTCCTTAGCTTTGTGCATGTTGTATTTGTACGTAATTGTGAATGCATTTTGTGCAAGATTAAAGAACAACTGGTTGCATTTATGTGCTCAAGTCAGTGTAGCGTAGGTAGATAGGGTGTATTGTAGATAAAGGGCGTTGAGAGGGCTTATAAAACCTTGCATAAAATTGCTTAAACATGCTGAAAAAAGTTAATGGCGTCATATTTCAATGCCTGTGACGTCACAGTTGCTAATTTAAACCACATAATTTTTCTACATTTTTTTACTTGGACATGCGCCCCCCCCCACTTTGAAAAAGGTTCCGCCACCTATGGCTGGCTGTCTTGCGTTGGTGCGTGCTTTTTTCAGAGGAAGATTAAACATCAAGCAAGAAAGTACCGTGTGAACAGCTTGATACCTAGTAACGGTCAAACGTAAGGTTTCAAATTTTCTTCCAATTGCCTTGGCTCTCCACTGACAAGATTCGTCATCTTGCAGCGATTCTTCAAATGGCCTACGCTTTTGATGTGGAAAAAGGTTTCCCTGATGAAATGATTCGAGTTTCTGGCCACCTGAACCCCGTTGATTAAAACATTTCCATATCAATAAAGCTTTTGCGGCGTATCCGAAAGTCAGATATTATTGACGTATACCCCAACGTTGAAATAGAGCTGAGATTATATCTTGCTCTTCCAGTCGCGAACACTGAAGGGGAAAGTTCGTTTTTTGCTCTTAAACAAATAAGAGCAGGAGGCGTTCTAACATTACGCAAGAAAAACTCAATGATACTTCTATTCTGACAATAAAATTTGATATTACGTTACGACTGTACGTAATTGCTAAAAACTTGCTGATGATTTCACTTGCTTTCTGAGGTACACTGCATTGCACAACATAATGACAAAATCACAATTTTACCAAAAATGATGGATTTTAATAGTAAACTAGTTGCGATTTGATACGAATAGTTGAGCACATTTTAATCTGTATAGCTCACTGAGAAGTTTTCTTTTATAAAGAAATCATCGGTTTGTTATATATTGGTAGCACTTGATGATATTCATCGATGAAGTCGATTGGGACAACGATTATGCTGCTCTCAGTAGCTTTGGTTTTTCGAGGTTGAGCAACATTTGCAAGTAACTCTTCTGCAAAAAATAACAGATTGTTGATAAGTTGTGGACACCAGCAAACTTTTTAGGACAAACAACATGTAAACCGCTGACCTAAGCATAGGCGTAGACAGGAGGGCAAAGGGGCCATGATCCCACAATATGTCTACCACTCTAGTTATAATATCTTCTCGTTTTGTACTTCGAGAGGCGGTGTTCCAAACCAAATACCGTTTCTCGCTTAAAGTAAAAATATGTGGCCCCTCCCTAAATTTTGCCTACGCTACTGGACCAAAACGTTTATTTCTTTTTTCATACCATTCAGTGTCTGAAGGCTAGTAATGGCCAAAATGAAGCAGTGTATATGTGGGTTGTATCAGATACAAGACGTCGTCTTGTATCAAACATCTATGACTTACAGTCGAGCATGGTACCTGATAACAGATACTATATTCAGCGAAAAAAGAAATGCATAATAAACACCCTTAAGCGTAAAACGCCTTATCTGCAATGGACATGAACATGCTGGTTATATAAATATTACAGTAATCGTCTAACACCTTCAACTTTCATTTTTGTAAAACGTTTCAAGATTTCGAACGTGGCTTTATTAGTTTATCAGTGGTTTCAAGATAGTTTTTAGGCACATGTTCAGCAGTTTCATATCCCATAAAATCGCAAAACATTGAATGAATTTGATTTGTGCTCACTGTTGCTACAAAGATCTTTATCTAGCTACAGCAAGTCTACCTGCGTTATGGCTTCTGGTAGATGTTCTTATAAGAAGGTTAATTGGTTACGTATCCTCTTTCCGTAGTAGAGTTAACATTTGTTTTTCATAAGTAAAATACGTGCAACGAAAATTCATTCATTCATTCATTCATTCATTCATTTATTTTAATACCCGCTTTTCCTCTCAGGATTGTCGCGGAGCAGCAGCCCTAAGAGGACTCTAAATACGTCACGGTCTTCAGCATCTTCTGATTGTTCTGCTGGCTCCACACCAAAACAAGACCAAGCAAGGTTGAAGATGCAATCACGCCACGTGGTCCTTGGTCGACCTCTGGGCCGCTTTCTCATAGGTGCCTGGCAAACTTTTCTCTGGACAGTCTTGTCACATGGACGAACCATCGTAGCTGGGATGTCTTTATTAAGGGAGAAGTGGCTCGACATTCACGGTTTCACACAGCTGCGCATTTTGTCGCGAAGTGTCACGCCGTGAACTCGTCGCAAAAATCCCATCTCTGCCGCTTGCACTTTGGATGGCACTCTTTCGTTCATTACCCAAGATTCATGACAATAGGCGAGGATCAGAATAGAGGCCGATTTGAAAACCGACAGTTTTGTGGTGTTGGAAGCTCCCGTTTTGTGATCACAGCTGAGCGCTTGCGCTCACGTAGAACTGCGTTTGCTTTACCAATGCATATATCAATCTCCTTGTTCCACATTCCGTCATTTGGAATACTACCCCAAGGTACTTGAACTTCTCCAACTGCTGCAGTTTACTGCCGATTACTTGCAGGGTGCACTAGCTTGTTTGTCTTGAAAGACATTATAGCTCCGTATTTTTGTGCTAATTTTCATTCCAGCTTGGTCGCGCGGAGCTGTTAATCGATCAAGTGCATGTCTCCCCCAAAATGGAAGAGGCTGTTGAAAGGACACAAGCAGTACCAAATCATTAGCAAAAAGGGAAAGGTTGATCTTGCGGCTTGCAACAGTGACACGTTCCTTGACTCGGCTTTTACTGTCCATACATCCTTATACACTCTGTTTATAGGAGTGGTGACAGCAAACACTCTTGGTCGGAGTCCAACACTCGAGGTAAATGGTTATGATTCGATTGCTCCCACACGGACCAGTGCCAGATTAAGGTGACGTGGAGCCTGTAGCATATAAACAGCGCGGGGCCCTAAGTTACAAATACGCTTGAATAAGTGAACAACTGTCAAATCAAAAATTCTGTGGGTATCCATGTGGCAACCATTATGCATACTGAATTTCGTAGGTACAAAAACATGGTCCTAAAGAGCAAATGGTGGACATTGTGGACTACATATCTTTTTTACCAAAAACCTATATACGCATCTTTTTACCAAGAAGGAATACGTTGCTGTATAGAAACAGTAATTAGTGCTTCCAGACTCATCAACAAATTTGATCATTGCTAGTATATCTAGACAGCGTGGTCTCAGTATGTGTCGAAGCCGATTGTCAACAGCAGCAAATCTACTGTTTAAAACTGCATTTTGTAGATTTGGCCATAGCGAATTTGTTTATGATATTGGTATAGTGTTTATTTCACATAAAAGTTCATGCTCTATTTTTTTGTAATCAGGCCGTTCAGCTTGTTTTGTCTGATGGTGCTCCTTTGTCATTTTATCATCTTAAATTTAGAAAATGACCGTCCTCTACTGCAGTTGCTCACCGACCATGAGATTTAAATAAATGCGTAAATTATTTACTACATTTGTAAAAGAAGATTCCAAGTACACTACGCAATGGCTAATGAACAGACGCCAAATCCAGGGTTGCCAATGGGATTTTTTGAAAAAAAACATATAGACTCATCACAAAAACCCTGTTCTGAACAGAAAATCCCAGGTAAACACAAAATTAGGAAAATTAGGTGAATCTTTCTACTATCTACCATGTCTGGGCATTTGTAAGTCACTGAACGTGCTAGAGTGATCAAATACTCTAACTTTGCTAATGAACCATTGTGTCTGTCGGAATTATTGTATCGCAGTAACATGGACTTGGTTGTATATCTGACGGTGGTCTGGCAGAAATTACAATAATTAAGTAAATCTTCATTACCAGTGTCCTTCTGTAGCTAACCTTTGAGATTTGCATCTTTCAACCACTCTTCTTTTAAATTGCTGTGTGTACCACTTGCTCCTTTGCTTTGGGCTTGTGTCATTAGTATTTCTGACAATTGAAATCATTGCACCTAGCTAATATTTACAGTTTATACGGTGTCACATGCTTGTTCAACAGCTTTGCTGAAGAACAAGGGTCTCAAATACGCGCCCGTGGGTCGCACGTGGCGCGCGAAGGAGTTTTGTGCGACCCGCTGTGGTTTTTGGGGATTTCAAATAATTAACATTTACGTTATTTAGTTTATTCACCGGTGTCTAAAAGCGCTGGGTTAACGAGTGAACAAGTTCCTTTCAAAACGAACGTAGAGACGGCTAGAAATGATTCGCCTATAACTCATGATACCATTCGTAGGAAATAAGATGTAAACGCTGTTTTTAGTAAGGTTCAGGTACTGCTATTGTTACATCAGCATCGGTCCTTGCGTTACATTATAAGTCCTCATTTGGCCCTCGAGGCAATTTGAGTTTAAGACCCCTGTTGAAGACTAAGGTACCTTGATACAACAAGATAAAGAAAGATAAGATTAGAAATATGTTTTAATCAATCATACCCTAAATTACCGCTATACGCAGTTACTTTCCCAAAACCCCAGATCTTCAGAAGAAAAACATAGAAAGGCATTGAAAACAACAAATGTGGGTCAAAACCCCAGGTTTGGCACCACTGACCAAATCATATCGAAAGTACCAAAAAGGTAACACAATGTACAGAACAGGTCAATGTGACCTAATACTATTTTCTAAAAATTCCATTCAAAATAATACAATCTAGCAATATCTGGAAATTGCTGCAATTTGGCTTCATTTCTTGAGTGGTCCCATCTTTTGCAACTAACTGTAAAATACTTCAGTTTTCAAATCACAGTGGTCTAATGCAAAAGCATTCAATCGAAAACATTCGCTTAATTGCTTATGAGATATTTAGCAAAATAACGACTTCTTGGACTGAAAATATTCTATACATATGATCAGGGATTGATATCAGGGGTGGTGAACAAGGCGGTCAAATTTAACACAAACCACCGCGGGGCCCCCAAAAGCGCGGGGCCCGTAGCAATTGCTACATTTGCTATTATTTTCAATCCAACACTGGACTTACGGCTTCAAGTTGATGGCATCTTTCAGAGTGCCAGGAAGCACTTCGTTTTTTGTTTCTGGAAGAACAATCAATGACAGGGTTGCTGATAGGCATGCGATTCCCCCCATTACCAGAAACGGAAGGTAGCGGTTTGTTGTTTCACCTGAGTTGAATAAATTGAATTTTACAGATGCTTAAAATGAAAAGTTCAATATTAAATTAAACTATCAAGGTTGCAAACTTCTGTTGGAATTATGAAAAACTGTTCACCGAGGCTGGTTTCCGCTGCCTCTTTGCGAGATTCGTAAAAGGCTAAACAATCATTTTATTTGAGTGTTTTAAAAAGACGTTTAGCCAAGCGGTATTGTAGAAGCGTATAAACAAATAAAGAACTTCTTGAAAACACTCTGGATTATTGTATAAATAATGACAACGGCAAGAACAAAAAATCTATTTATACAGACTAGATCTAACGTATGAGCTCTTTTTCAAAAATCTTTAAAAGAAACTCTCATGTTTTATTCCTTATGGAAGGATTGAAAATTTTCAAAATATTTAATCATTATACACACATTCCGAAAAGCATGACAGCGAAATCATTTTTACCTAAATACATGAGGTAAGGCGCTGTGAAGCTTCCAATTTTTCCAACAGCAGACATCAAACCAATGGCAATGTTCCTTTGAAGCGTGGGTGACATTTCTCCCGTGATACTGAAGTTGATGTAAAATGCACCAATGATGGCTGTCTTGCCCAGAATCACCATGCATATCATGAAGGTTGAACTTGCTGTAAAGTGCTCAGTTGTAAGTGTCGCTCCCAAAGCAAAACGCATAGTCAAGTTTTTACTTTATTTTGGGGCGCCATTTGAAAAATACACTATCAACTTTTCACATTGACCTCTAACAATGGAAAGATTTTCCGAAGCTGATCAATATATCCATGCAAGTTTGTAAAGATGTCCCGATACGCAAACCTGATCAACATATCGGGGCAAATGCATGGATCTACACAGCATAATGGTGCAGCTTTGTAAATCTGTGCAGCTACATAAATTTGCACACATCGGTGTATATACAGACGTCTGTACTACATATGATATCGGTGCTCATATATGCTGTATACCTGCTTAATTTAACGGTGCGTATTTGTCATTTCGCTCCAATTTAATAATCTGCAATACGCCGGAATATGAATCTGTACTACACATCGTTCCATATATATATAAATCTGCACAACAGATCGATACAAATTTTTAAATCTGCCCAACATAATGGTGCAGATATATGAATATGTGCGAATATGCTAATCTACACTGCATGTACTGTTCTTGAAAATGAATTTCATGCAGATTTCATAATTAAGTGAGTCCTGCAATATACGATATTGAAGGGTAGCCTTTTAAAGCGATGAATTTTTCTGCTAAACCTCAAATCAGCCGGTTATTTAATTTTGACCTCCATACTTGCGCAAACGTTTTTTGTCTATGTCTATGGAAATTGCGAATGGTTATTGGGGTCTTCAAAGTGTTATCTGTGCACACGTTAGCAAACCAAACAAAGTTTTAAAATATTTTAGATTTGTCTTTGCCACTGAAAGAGACTGCTAGAATTTTATGATTTGTTTGGCATATGGCTACACTTGTTTTTATGCCTTTATCTTAATGACAAATTTGATCTTCACTCCTAGGTTTGAAAAATTACTGTAGGTTTTATTGAAAAACCTTGTAAGATCGAGTGGTCTTCTAAATAAGGATGTAACGTCTCTTGATACCAAGTCAAAAACTATTATGACTTGACCAAGCCAAATATTCGATGAAGCCATTGCTGGCCAAAATGTTCTGTGCCAATGCTGTTTAATTACGGTCTATAAAAATTATTATAAGATGTTGCGGTTGCACGGCATGTTGTGCGGTGGCTCAGTGGTTTTGGGCAAATAAGTCCTGATTGCATACCAATGAAGGTGCGTTATAAAAAAGAAAGACAAAAGTTGTCGCAAGAACTTGTTATATTTCAAGTGTTTTTAAGACTCACTTCGTCTTTTTTGAAAAACAATGTTTGTGTCTGTTATAATTTTACTTGTTTTCAAACGCGCCCGAAATACTTCGGAAGTTTCAGGAAAAAGCGGTGAAGAATGCGCAAATGTAGTAAAGCAGTCCATTATGTCCTTGGGCACCTCATGAACCCAGTGGCAGTGGTATATTTCTTCGAACGTTTGGTCACATCGTAGGATTTCATTAAAAGCAAAGGATCGAGGTTGTTTGTATTCCTCATCAGTAGCTTGAGTTATACGGCCGTTCTGCCAGTGTAGGAGCTAGTATATATTTTATTTATTCAGTTATTTTATTTCAAGGCAGGGGTGGAGAACCTGCGGCCCGCGTGATCATTTGATATGGCCCGCATCAGGATGCGTTACCCAAGTTAGCGTACAACATCGCGTCAAACGAAGTTCCATGAGAGACATGTGCTTAAATAGTAAATCAAGCGAAGTCAGTCTTCCTCATAGTTAGACAAGGGGATAATTTTAGGATAAAACTAATGTATTTTGCGGCCCTTCAGCGAAAATGGACAATTCATGCGGCCCGTGATAGTAAATACGTTCTCCACCCCTGTTTTATGGCAATCGACAGGCCAGAGCCTGGAATGCCGCCGATACCAGCAGCAATAAAACAATATACTAACAGAACGAAAATGAAAAAGACGCACAAAAGGATATTAGGTTCTCAGCGCGAATGATACGAGACAACACAACTACGCCAAAGCAACTGAGAGAAACTTGCAAACCGCATCATACAACTGTAAAGAGGAGGAGAGCTTTAGCTTGTCTTGACCAAATAAAAAAATGTGATACCACGAGGGTTGATTGAAAGCATTCAGTTGGGATGGAATGAAAAACTGTATTTCAAGGAGAATCTTTCGCATATAAGTTAACATAACCTGACGTGAAGCAGTGATTAGGTCATATTCGAGGAAAATGTGATATTCAGTCTTCAAAAGGCCACACGAGCACAAGCAATAAATGTTTGTTTACTGGGTTCAAGGGACTGTGACGTAAACGAAGCGTGAATAGCCAGGACGCGGCACGGGGATTCATGCCACAAAGATGTTGCACTTGATGCGACTCTCCACAGATTAAAGCAGTCATTTTGGAACGAAACAAATTTGGTCCTAATAATTTAGCAGATGTAGATAGAGAAGTCCATAGTCTTTAAGCTTTTAGGAAAAATTAAATATCATGGAAGTTGAATGTTCATACCATGACGTAGAGCGTGATTATTTAGATCTCGGAAACGTTTAGGGGTAAGATCGGCGAGAAATGTATGACATGGTCCAAGAAGAAATTTGTGGAAAGAAAATAAAATGTGACAGTTTCGTCAGAGGTGACATCGACAGGTCTTCTGAGATTTTCGAGTGCGAAGTTTTTTGCAAACAACCTAGGATGAGTTCAGCAGCCGACATTTGTATGTTTTCTAAGCGACAACTCTCTGCAGCAAAGATATTATCGTAGACAACTTCACCGTTGTCAAATAAAGATAGAATGTAGGAACGGAATAAGATTAAAAATTCCTCGGATTTAGTAGTGTATCTGAGGAAGTGGCTACTTAGCAATCGGTGTGCTTCTGAACAACACTGACAAACTGCAAAACGTAAGCACAAAGGGCAGCTGAATAATGATGCACTTCAATACTTTCATTCAAAACATTCTTTTTTGTTGCGGATACATGGGACAAGGGCATTCACGTTAAAAAATTCACTGATTCGTTCAGTGGTTGATTTTTTTGAGTTATTGCGTCTTTGACTTCATTCCATGCAGCATTGTACATTGCATACATTTTATATTGTTACCAGCTTGATGACTTGGAATAAGGTATTGCATCGTGGTTTATTGTTTCATTTTTTAATCGTAAAGCTGTACTTTTGCTGCAGAAAATAAGCCAATGAACTTAATCACGCAAAAAGCGCAAGGCTCAGTGCAATCTTAATGTTACCACTGATCAAATCTTCATGCTTTCTTCAATTCCCAATACTGTATAAAAGCAAACTAGTGCCAAAATTAAAGTACGGCGATTCGAAGGCAAACTAACAAAATAGAGATCTATTTAAAACAAAACTTTAAATTTCAGTGTCTACATGCAAGAGCGGGTCCAGCCAGCAAGGTTAAGGTGGGATTGGTAGTCAAGTCTCATTACGGGTTCACTAATGTTAGAGAAATGAAGTAGGCTATGCCTCACAACACTGCTGTGACAAACAAACGGACGGCACAATGGCCTGATGTCGCGAATGCTGTTTTCCGAATTGTACAAAATCATGGTGAATAAAGTTATATTCGTAGGTTTTACGGGGAGCGGTCGCACAAATCGCCCCCACTGGATCCGTCCCTGTCAACATGTAAAGCTTTCGTTACGGTTTGCAGAAGTTCAGAGCGTCCGAAACAGCATCTCGAAGTCCACGCGGCACGCGTTGGTTTCTACTGTATTATTTCTATACTTTAAAGTAGTAATGTTTGGAAAAAACAATAAATTCACTACATGTTTTACACCGTGCGTCACAATAGGTTGTGAAGTAAAATCATCTTTATCATGTTATGGTAATTAGTTCGGCTGTTTGTATTACACAATTTCATTTACTTGAATCGCACTTTGCTTTTATTAATGGGACAGTAAAATGCACTGTTAAGCATTTTGTTTATGTAAGTTGAACCTTGAATCGTTATTTTTCGTATTGTTTTTGTATGAAGTTAAGACGTTTTTGTACATTAGAAAACACATAAACAGATTGAATTTGTCTCTGAGGTGTTGAAGTCAAACCAGTGGCGTGGTGCCTACAGGCCAGGGAGCCCCGGCCCAATCATTAGGAACATTGACAAAACACAACAGGGAATAAAACGCTTTCGATATTTGTGACTATTATTCCTCGCAATAAGAACTTCAAGCAACTCCGTACATTGCTTAAGAAACAAACCTCCTATTTTATTCTGCTATGAAGTATACGCAGTTATGCAAAACATTTTGCTGTCTTTTGATCCCAAAGGATTAACATTATCTCAAATCTTACAGAGACCCCGACCAGATGCTTTCAAAACCTTTACATTGCTGTGCTCGACTGTTCGGTCAAGCGCAAGAAAGTTCTGGGGGATGAACCTCAAACCAAAGTGATCTACAGTAGACATCAAACACTGAATTGTCTCATCCTAACTTGATTTGACCACAAAATTGACGAAACAGTAAATTAAGGCCTGTGTCAACGGACATAACAACCCAGCAGTATCAAAGGGGTTATGTTGCTATCTCAAAGTCCACACGTAAGTTTGAACAGCGACGTTAAAGCATACGTAAAAGAACTATGTATAGCATAAGCAAAAGTCCTATTCTCATCGCCATTGTAACAGAAGGTTTTTACGCTTGGATAGTTTTTTCCTGTTTCGAAAGTTGCAGTAAATCAAATCTTTGTAGCTTGAGATTTAAGCGTAATAAACTTCGCCAAAAAACAAAATCGTGACGAACATTCTACAATTACAGTAGTTATTTTCCTTAAAAAATAGAGCTTTTACTTTGTCAGTAAACTTAGCAAAGTTATCTTGTTCCATTACCATAAAGGATTTTGCACCAACACAAGCTACTTTAGTCGTTGACATTGTGTAAAAATCTTTACGTCCGCAAATGTAAAGTACTTTCTTTGTTAAAAAGTATCACCTAATTCCGTGAAAGGAGCTCCTGCTAGACAGATTCCACCCAGTCCCATAAGAAATGTTAAGGATGTCGGTCTTCCCATCCATTGCACAAGTAAGTAGCCGGAAATTATTCCTGGAAATTCCAGCAAACCGGATACGGCAGCGTTCACAAAACGGTCTCCGCTGAAAGTTGTGATATTGAGAGCTAGTCCATAGTAGACCATGTTGGTTACTATCCTAAAAACATTGTAAAGATCAAAAGACCTATTTAGTCAAAATTTCTTTACAACAATTTGAAGAGTTTACTCTCAACAATTCAAGCCCTAACCACGTAATAAAATAGACAGCGACAATCCGTAACGCAACACACAAAAAAACAAGTTTGTCGAAGATATTTCGAACCAAGGTAAAAATAAACACTGTTAAAAACATTCCGAGGTGAGTCACAAAAGAACTAATTTAACAATCTGCGCAAATCCTAAACTACTTCGATTCACCAAGAAAGTCCAGCGACTAGAAGACGATTTCTCATTGTCCAGTTGACAACAAGTTGTTTTAAGCCTGGACGTGTGGTGCGTACTTGAATTTCGTCATCTTTTTTGGACAATAATTCCTCACCCTGCACAATAAAAATATTGTCACGATGAAATTAGGCCTCGGTTTAAAATCAGTTCATGCACAACCAGGACATCAAATGCCAAGTAATCTATGGAAAACTTCTGTTGCGCAAACAAACAATTCTATGATAAAATATGCAGTATGGAGCTGCTGATTTAAAAGCAGCTTTAGCTAATAGAGTTATCATTTACTTTTGATTAACAATACATTACTTCCTGAAAATACTTTTCCCAAAATGTTGCGATCCTTTTGCTATTGTCTTAACATTTAAATAAACCTCCATTGATTTCAACTAAAACTGCAAACCTACCGACTTGAGCTGTTTATCATATTTCCATAAACTTAGTTAGACGTTATTACTTTAGCTGCAGTTTTTGGTTATTTGTGGGAAAACAGTTGGAAAACACAGATTTACGTCTTGCTGTCAACATCAACTAAGCGAAAAACTGTGATCATAAACCGGTGTGTCCTACCTCCTGCTTCAAAAGTTTCTCGAAGTCTTCTTCCTCAAGAGTTTTTCCGTTGGCAAGCGCAATTTGTTTTAGAAGTTTCGACGCCTCTTTCAACTTGTTGGTTGACAATAACCAATACGGAGATTCGGGCAGCAGCCTGTACAGTATATTCTTCAGTCGCAACAAATGCTTATATATGTTAGAAATGAGAATAATATAGCTTGGGAGTAGCTTTGTTACTCCTTTTGAGATAACACGTTCACGAGTTTTCTTTTCAGCGACTGCACTGCAGTTTTTTAAGCGACTGCACTGCATCTTGCTACTAACGCGCCTTAAAATAATAGAATTGAAGAATCAATAGTTCAAACTTTTTCTCCTATCACCAACCCTGAAGATTAACCAATTTTTCTACTAAAGAAGTCGTACGTCACCCGTGTTTGCATTGCCCTTGGAACCGTTGCATCCAACATCGAGATTAGTCACTAAGACCTTCACAAATCAGCAACAGTTTTATTCATTCAGCTGTAACCTCAGCATCACAATGTTCTATATTTTTAGAATATTTAATGAGACCTCCATAAAAAAGTTTCCAATCCCACCATTGTCAAATAAGAAAAATGGCTTTTGCTCTTGAACTGTAAGTCAGCCATAAGTTTTTGATTTTTTTGCCGGCAGTTAACCAACGTAGCGTATGTAGCAAGTTGTCTACGTGTAACGGTGATGAGGTCGAGATGGTAAACTCTGAGATCAAGACCTGATTTTAAAACTTGGCTAATATTTCATTAAAAAATCCGAGACCACGACCGAGACCTGAAAATTCGAGAACGAGACTTGAGACACGAAAATACGCAGTTTTGCCAAAATTTGTCCAACGTTTTTCAAAAAAATATTGTCACCATTTCCAAGCTGAAAAATTTTCGAATTTCTGGCATTTTTCCTGCCTGTTTGGTTTTCTGTACCTTCAGATACAGTAGACAGAAAATAGGCTAAATTGCAAAAGCTTTACTAAACAATATCTTTGGAGTATTCAAAGTCTCAAGACAAACGGGCTTAAAATCGAGACCTGTGGCGTTCGCGACCGAGACTAAGATTCACAAAAATGTGTCTCGAGATGCATCTCGAAAATCCATCACTGATGTGTACCTTCAAGGTGTCTTTCTAGAGGGAGACACAATTTAGAGGTGTCGAAGAAACGTTTTTTTTTTTTTCTTTTCAAAACCAAAAGGCTTGTTTTGTACCGATTAAAGTAACGGTGAAGTCTATTTTTGATCTTTTTACTGAGAAGACTTGACGTTCTGCATGTCTAGCAGTGCGGTAAATAACTTCCAGGTAAACGCCAAGGAAATAGGTAGCTTCTTTTTAAATTAAATTGTATGTAGCTTTGTATGTAGCTGAATCCCCCGATGAAGTGCAAAATCAATTTCTTGAGCTCCGAAATAATTCACGCGCTCTTGATTATTTTGACAAAAAGCCGCTTGGTTAGTTCTGGTGTGCATTGTACGAAGCGTACCCACTACAATCGGAGCAAGCTTTTCTAATATCGTTGCCCTTTGCCATAACACAGGTCTGCACTGCGAATGTGATTTTTCTGCTTTTTTGTATACCATGACGAAGGCACGAAACAGAATGAAGGTCGATGATGACACGAGACTATAGCTTTGTCGAAAACCCAACCACGAACTTCGAGGTTGACAATGGAATCGCAACAACCGACGCATTAAAAAGCACTTGGTTGGAAAAACATTACTTAAAAGGCAATGTCACGAAGCGTATTGGTTAGTTCTAATCCAGGCTACTCATTTAGTGAGAGGTAGGTAAGGGTCGGATGACATATAGAATCGGTAAAGAGAGTCATGGACAAAACAAGGTTCGGAACGACTGTTTCAAATTAGTTGTCTAAACGCCAGCAGAAGCACATACATTTTTAGACATTTAAGCTTCAACGTTGTGTCGAATGCGTTCCGTTCGTTTAAAACTCTGTAGTCGTTTGGGGCATCAGTTTATACCTATACCTCTCAGATTGGCACCTGCATTGATATACCTTGCTGTTTCTCGATTGAAAGGCGAGCACACTGCATTAGTGAACTACGGCCTTTACGTGCGCACACCGCCAGCAATTTTAACAAACCATTTGGCATTTAAGTAACTTTACCAGTAAAGAGGAATGTAGAGCAGTCCGATCAACCCTGTGAACCGTTTAAGCCAACGCCAGTCGGCAAACATATATCCAAATATTGGAATTGTCGCTGCGCCGAAGCAATATCCGCCGTAAACACTGATGCACATCTTGTTCCTGTGGTCACTTCCCATCAGTTCGTTACCTGAGGATGAAATAAAATGTAGTGAGCATTCATCAGTAATCCTGCAAAAGTTGAGAGTAAATTCAGAGCTTTTGTGTTTTTTAACTTTTTGTATTTTTAGTCACATTCTAAAATTTCATTTTTTACTTATTCACTGCTTCAGAGAATGTGTTGAGAGCAGATAAGATTCAGAAAGTTTATTTGGTAAAATTTCCTCTTTATAATCTCCAATGGACCAGGTATTGGATATGGTAGCACAGAAAAACATAAATGTTCCGGATTATATAGATGTAAGTCGTGAAACTAATTGCATCAAAGGGCTGCTACATAGATAATAATTTCAGTTGTTTTCTTAAAAACGCTTTCAAAGATACAGAATATGTCCTCTATATCTCTATCATATTTTAACTACATGTAACACGTGAAAAGTGCCCACACAAGCAAACAAACTTTCTGGAAATACGATGTAGAGTTGAACAACGACACCAAAATCATTCTATTCGAATAAGAGCTGATAAGGCCTACGTGGTAAAAGAAACATATACTCTGTAAATCTGAGTGTCTGGATTTTTTGCTGGTAAAAGATTCCTTTCGATAGACAGTATTAAAACCACTTTCCAAGATTTATAACTGTGATATGAAGCTACACCTAATGTGCGGTATCATGAATTGGGATGGTAGCAGCATAGTTAGCTGTCCACTAAATTGTCATCTTGTGCTAAACTAGTCTTCTTTAAAAATATATTTTTACTTTCCCGTTTCAAAGCTTGTGTTCTAAAATATGGCCAAGAAGATCGAGTCTGATTCGTTGGTTGCAACAATGCTGTAGTATAAAAATAAGTATATTACAAACGCTAAAGTGTGATAGCTTACTGCAGCCAACTTCAAATTCAGCAACGCAAACCCTCGTGCCGTAAGAAAATCGGATGCAAAAAAATTCGCTCTAAACTAAACTAGTCTTCTTTAAAAATATATTTTTACTTTCCCGTTTCAAAGCTTGTGTTCTAAAATATGGCCAAAAAGATCGAGTCTGATTCGTTGGTTGCAACAATGCCGTAGTATAAAAATAAGTATATTACAAACGCTAAAGTGTGATAGCTTACTGCAGCCAACGTCAAATTCAGCAACGCAAACCTTCGTGCCGTAAGAAAATCGGATGCAAAAAAATTCGCTCATAATTTTTCAGCAAAATTTAATCATGTCCAGAACACCGACCACGCATGGTTTTCCAGACATTTGTTGCAAATGTTGCAGACCCTTGCAGATAGGGCCTTGGTATTGAAACTGACGACGTGCTTGTTTCGTCTTTTTACTTCACTATCGGTTTTAAAACTTTTGTATATTTACAGATATGTTATAGACTTACCCCTACAAATGTTCTTTGCATTTTATTACAGCGTATTGTTCTTGCGCATGAATCATAAAAACTTACTTTTGTTTCCGCAAGTAAACTTATGATCTTCATACTGACGAGCGGGGCAAGACAAAGAGGAGTAATGAAACGTTGTCATAGATCAAAAGGTTTTAAATCGATCAATCCCTGGACAAAATTTTCAAACATCTAACAAAATTTGAAGTTTCATGAATCGAAGGCGGAAATCCTTGAACAGATGATTACCAGAAAATGGCCACAAGTCTACAATATTGCTCCTATCTTTCAGATATTCTGCGTACGTCAGGCTCGCTTAGGTCCGCAGTTAACAATTGCGTCATAAAAAATTAGCCAGTCGTAGTTCCTACACACTTAAACTCATCCACCCTTTTTACTGACACTTCCCCTGTGTCCCCCACCTAATTGCGCCCATGTTTGTAAGTACCCGGGTCTAAATAAGCAAGTCCCATAATTCAGTAACTCAGCTACATAATTCAATTGATAATGGCTCATTATCCGTTGCTTATGAATGACAAATACTTAATCATCTAATTACAACAATTAGCGTTAAATGGTCTGATGCTTACGCACCACACTTCAGAATGGGCAAAGTCTCGGTTAAATCCTGAAAGCCATTGGTAGGTTAATGGTTCATTTTTGCTAACAGAAAGTTTTGTAAAAATTATCTGTTTAGTGTGACAAGTTTGTGATGCACCTTTGTGAACCCTTTCTTAGTGGTGCAACCCATGCATATTTTGGTGCACCCTAGGGTGCACCGTGCACACCGGTTGAAGAGCGCTGGTCTAGATAACCTATGTGTTCCTTCGGTGCCCCGGCGTTCATTGTCTTCAAGAGTACATCTGGGGCAATTAACTCAGTACCTCCAAATAAACCTTCATATCTATCCGCTAAACGCAGCCTTCTCAAAGTGGCCCTCCAACCAAATTAATTGCCCGTCCCTGCAAAAGGTAATTTCAATTAGAACAAGCATAACATCTTTTAACAAAAATGTACAATACTAACGGTATTAGAGACTGCAGAGAGCTTGTGAAAATTAGTCTGCAAAGAAAGATTTCCCAAATTGAAAGATTTCGCACTAAAATGCATTTGATGTTTGGAAACCAAAATACGTTCCTGAAAGTACATTTTTTAAAACAGAAATCAAATGGCAGACGAAAACTATTTGAAACATATCTGAAACAGATAGCGCATGGCAGACTAAACACTGGACGATGGTCTCCGACTTGCACCACTAACACTGGTGTTGATAAACGAACGATAGTGGCAGAGAAGCCTCGACCACAGGTATCCCACTGAAGAGATTTGTAATAAATTGCTATTGTATAACAATTTCAATGACAAACTCACTTATCTTCCCCTTTTTTCATTTTATATGTTGTGAATCTCTTGTTTCATATATCATTTCATGGAAGTGGCCCGTAAGTTGTCATATTTTTGTAAAATGGTCCGTAGGTCAAAAGTAGTTGGGCCACGTTGGTTTAAAGCAATATAATAGACAACAGTAAACATACGTTTTCCATACAACTGAGGTAAACAACTGAGACGTGTTTTCCAAAATTCACATTGCTTCCAAAAGTCGCCAATGAAAATGTCTATAGAAGCTTCCTTTAGATCAGTGGTTCTTAACTTTTCCAACCCCGAGAAATATATTCCTAAAGATGCTGTCTTGGGACCAAAAATCTTAGCTTATTTTGAGATGAAGATTAAAACAAAAAAATTTGGCTTTTCTTCAGGGGCTACACAGATTTGTCACTGGGAATCTGTGAGGTGGCGACCCGCTAAGAACTACTGGTCTAGATCATATCCTATAAAATAAACTCACCCAAAACAAACTCTATTGCATAAGAAGAGTAAATAAAAGCTCCAGACAAAACCATTAATGTGATGTAACTTGCCACATTCGGAGAGAAACTGATGATGAAAAATAGACTGAATTCAAGTAGTTTTGACAATAGCAGAACCTTTCTTCGACCAAATCTGAAAGTGTAAAGCTATACTGTTTTGCTTTTATCAGTTGCTCAAGAACATTTTGAGAAAAAATAACACATTTACAATTATAGGAAGATAAAAAGTGATTTCATGATCACCCAATATTCACCACAGTAGCGGAAGATTCCTTTAGAATCGAAAAAAATTTTCGCAAACTTATAAAAATGACAGGTGCATTGAAACTAAATAAGTTTTAAGCACATGTTTAACTATTTGCGTAAATGTTTAACTGTCTGGGTGAAAACAGGCTTAACAACGCATAGCGTACAATTTTTGCCTCTGCAGATTCCCAATTCGTGAACTTCAAAAATCTGAACTTTCAAAGAATTCTCAGAGAAACTCACTTGTCACTTAGAGCGCCTCCGGAAAAGCTCCCAATCAGCTCTCCAAACATAAACAGTGAAACTGTGAGAGGTTTCAACCATGTTTCTGAGCACACCAGCTCAAACTGGCAATGTAACATATGGGCTAGTAAAAGTACCAAATAATTCAGAAGTTCTTTCTCAGGTCAGACTTTAGAAAATGTACTTGCTTAATAAAGATTTGAGGTTTAAATGAAAATCGAGAGAAAACAGAGCCTATTCACAACAACCAAGAAAATTGCTAACTTCCGTAACAAGAGTTGTTCTTTCCTGTTCCTCAAATGTCCATCCGTTTTGGCAGGGTATGTCCGTAACGTTCACAACAACGTTGCAGTTGGCTTGAGTCTGTACAGGCTGGAGCTCATTGCAGTTGCTGGCTGAGAGGCTTGTTTGTTCTTCCGTGTCAATCCCGGTTATCTTCACCGCGCAGTTTTTGTGGAAATGGGACTGGGAAACATGTATTTTATCAAGGCAGAACCATTTGAAGAACTGGTCAGACGGAAAACAGACATACAGTGATCAGTTTTTTGACAAGTTGCTCTACCCACAATCAATACAAAATATGAAATCAAACTTTCAAAACGTTCTAAACATTCGCAATAGTTTTTTCCAGCGTTGGCAAATTGTTGGCAAACTCTTAGGTATTACATTTTTGAGGATAAGGTGAAAATTTTTATCTGATTTGGTTTGCTTCACGCAATTTGAACAATACACAATTTATGGATAGGATACACAAATTTAAGTATAGGAACTAATCACAACTTAAGCATTAAGTGTTGCAAGGATGGGAACACAACTTAAGGACAACTAACTTAAACGATAGGAACAGTGGTGGATTTAAGGTTGGGAGGGCCCGAGACAAGACCAAAAAGGGGGGAGCTCTGATGGTGTCATCATACTTAGCCAACCGTGATAAGCACACTTGGTCAAGCCTAAGATACGGCCACCGAAGGATAAGTTCCTGGGGCTACGGCATGGCTGACACAGTAGAACGAGATAATACAAAAGGGTGTTCATAATACACAACTTTGAAAACACTGAAACTTGGGAAGACAAGGCTGGCAACACATAAAAGTTAGGCAATAGCAAGTTGGCATTGCCCGAAATTAATTATTTTCGTGCCCCATTTCTCTGCATTCATCATCAATAAACTACAAAGTTTAGTAAGTTTCACACTTTCCCCCTTTGAAGAAATACTTGGTAGTTGGTATCCTGAATTTGTTCACATTCATGTCTTTATGTGAATCCATGAAACCATAAATAACAACCATGAAGATTTAAAACAAAACTTGTTTATAATTTCATCCTTTTAATTACAAGAACATAGCATAAAAAATATTCAACCCTGTCTTTTTTCGGTAACAAATCGAAGCGTCTTTGAATGACCGAAAAATATGAAGTCATTTCAGTCAGAATGTTTGAATATATAGGCTAAAATCACTGTGACGATGAGTTTTAATACAACTGTGAGACAAATGACCGAAATGTTTCAGTGACCAAAAAGTCTCAACAAAAAATGACCGAAATGTTTCAGCTAAAAAAAAACAGATTCAACCTGAGACTTATTTTGGAAAGCTTTGAGGCTAGATAAGTCGAGGCTGTCTTTATCTTGTATTGACACTAGTTGTGTGAAAAATGTGCAAAAGTAGGAAATAATTCCTCATACCTTATCGCAAATATTTCTAGCAAGTAGTCTACACAATTGATTAAATCTGTGCTAAGAAAAAACGGCTCAAGTTATACTGGCTAAGACCTGGCAAAAAAAACTTTACCATCATCTAGCAAGCCTACCTTAAAAACCAACCACTTACTAGTCAAGCTTAAAATAATCTGTGACTTCAAGCATGGGCTAAATTGAAACCACCTAAAATACCTGAAATATCTGTAAAAATAATGAGTACTCATAACGCTCAAAATATGGCATTTCTGCTACCTGATAAGAAGCCTGAATGTGGCCTTACTTTTTAATAGTCGTTTCAGCACAACGGGCAATAATACAAAACTACATTGAAGTTGCTGTTTGGTCCACTCTGAAAGCATAGTACTTTCGCATTTGCAATTTCTGTTGGTGGCCTCTTTGAAAACAAGGTACATGCACAACATTTAAGGCCCATTGGGGCCACTTATTTGACCAAATTTTTTATTCCATAACAATCCATAACTCGCCAGCTGCTAGAGAGGTGTTCAAACCACCTACGGATTCGGCAAGTCTTCTAGTTTCGACTAAAGAAAATTTCAGTTTTGAGTTTGGGGTTCTCTTGTGGGGACGTCACAAGTGGGGGTGTTTTTGCACTTTTATGGCCTAATTTACCCGGCCATGGGCGCCAATCAAATGAGCCAAATTTTTGGCTCAAGTTTTGTTTGGAAGCTAGACTATCATCCGAGTTTTTAGAACCCTTGATTGGCTTTCTAGCATATCTGGAGCCAAAATTATGCCACAAAAAACAAAAAGTGGTCAAAATTTCTACCTGTGCAAACTCTAACCTGGGGTGAATAACACCCAGTGTGTATATGGCCATAACTCGCCGCCAGAATAGGCTAGGGAGCTGTTCAAGCCCTCTAAAGACGCGTGAAGACATGTAGATTAGACTGCAAAAAAGATTTTTTAGCTTGAGATCCCGGGATTTTTGTTGATATTTACATAATGAGAGGATGTTTATGCATATTTGTTTACATTTGGATGACGTCATCATTCCCTGGCAATCGAACAATCGAGATGATTTGTAGCTCAAAGTCTTTTTTATTCTAGGCTACAATACGAGTCTTTAGAGGGTTTGATGGACTTTCTAGCATTTTTGTTTCAAAAGTTATGGCAAACTAAACATAAATGAATTAGGGAAATCCCCGTAAATTACTCAGCATATTCCTCAATAAACCGGGGTATTCTCGCAGTAACTTGCGCACCAGAAACGCCATGAAGTCGATCTAGGACTCTAAAAGATTCATATTCCGGCCTGGAATCCAACTAAATTTTGAAGCACAATTTCGGCTCATTGTCTGGCCAATGACGTCATAAAAGAAAAACCAAAAAAGCAAAACCTGCTCTTACTCTGACGACACCCACCGAAAACCTCAAACCCACATCTCAAACGATTTTTTTCAGTACAAACTACATGACTTCACGAGTCTTTCGAGGGTTCGAATAGCTCTCTAACATGATATCGCGACGAGTTATCGCTATCCGCGCAAGCCGCCAGTGGGAGACTCATGCTGTTTCTGCAATTTTCTGATTTTGCGTACAATGGGTTTTTTGGGCCATAAGTCTGGTTCCAGACATGCTAGAAGGTCAATCAAAACTCTAAAGACGCGGATGGTCGTCTAGTTTCCAAACAAATTTTGAGCCAAAAAATAGCTCATTGGATTGGCGCCCACGGCCAGTCAAAGTCGGTCAAAATTTCAAAAACAAACCCACTTTGTGATGTACTCCCAACAGAACTCTTAACCCAAATAAAATAATTTTTTTAATCGAAACTAGAAGACTTGCCGAATCTGTAGAGGATTTGAACAGCTCTCTAGCTGAATCGGCTGGCAAGTTATATCCAGAAATTTAGTGGCCACTTAAGTGACACCTTGGGCTTGAGGGGGTTAAAGTTGCTGTTGGTGGCCCTTTGAAAGCAAGGTACTTACACATTACAATTGTTGTTGGGGGCCCGTTTGAAACCAACGTACTTACGCATTAGAATTGTTGTTGGTAGCCTCTTTGAAAGAAAGGAACTTTACATTACAGTTGCTGTTAGTGGCCCCTTTGAAAGCAAGGTACTTACACATTGCTGTTTGCAACCCTTTAAAAGCATAGGCCTAGTACATGTACATTACAGTTGCTGTTGGTGGCCTCTTCGAAAGCAAGGCAATTATATATTAAAAGTTGCTCTTAGGGTCCCCTTTGAAAGCAAGATACTTACACATAACAATTGCTCTTGGTGGCCTCTTTGCAAGCAAGCAATTTCACATTACAGTTGCTGTTGGAGGTCCCTTTGAAAGCAAGGTACTTACACATTGTAATTGATGTTGGGGGCCCCTATGAAAAAAGGTGCTTACACATTACAGTTGCTGTTGGGGGCCCTGTGAAAGCAGAGTACTTACACACTACAGTTTCTTATAGCGGCCCCTTCAATGAAGTTTAAAAGCAGAGTACTTACACATTTCATTGGCTGTTGGGAGCTCTTTGAAAGGAAAGTACCTGCACATTAAAGTTTTTTAGGGTACCCTTTGAAAGTAAGAGTACTTACTTGTGATCTGATTTGTAGCAAATTACATGAGTGAATAATAGGTTTCTCACCAAAAATAAGGAAAATTTATGCGCGTAACACCAGAAGGGTGTCCCCAAAAAAAGGGGCCTTGGCAAATCCTTCGCTCGCATCCCCTTAAAGATACCACTGGATAGGAACACAACTTAAGGATAGGAACTAATCAATAACTATTTCTTCTCAAACAATCTTACCGTATTAACAATTTCTTTGTCCATTTTGCAACGATGATTTGGACTGTAAAAGGTAAATATCATTGACAATGTGCCTAAGGCACAAGTAAACGTACTGCAAAAAATGAGAATCAGCAATCTCTGCTGATAACGTCCGAACACGCCAACTATTTGCATAACATCTTCATACGTCATGATTATGTTGATATATAAGCAACAGGCTTTACTTTGAAAGAATTTGCAGAGGACTTATTACGTTTAAGTAAATACAGTTAACACACACCGTTCTCCTGAAAGTAAGTTAAGAAGGTTGGGAGCAAAAAATGTTAAGAAACAAACAACGAACTGAAGATAACAGCATATGTTGCACACCAAAGATACTGGCTAGTTGCATTAACCCTGCGCTTTTGTTTCGTTTAAAGCATGTACATACTCTTTTATCTTATTTCAACTGGCTGTGAATATAGACACTTTTACCAGACAATGAGGATCATCCATTTTGCATTTCTTTCAGGTGCAAAGCCTATTCTCTGCAAACGAAACTTAAATGTCAGATAACTCAGATCTACAGCTTTTTAGTTCTTTTCACGTAGAAAGTACGGTTTGGTCTGCTGTCGCTACCATCGCTGAACGTGTAAGCTGTTGCAACAACAAGAAGCTAGAATCTTATGGTCCAAACCAAGAATGTCAAAACACCTAAAGTAGTGAAATAAATATTAACTGAGAACTCATCCTTGTCTCACCCCATCGGTCACAGTGAAAGGGTATGAAAGACGAGTTGCCCAACGACGACGGTCGTCGACTTCGTGGGTACTCATTACTTGACAACAGATATGTGCAAAGTTTCAATCATCGCATAGTCATAAAAGCAGAGTCCAGTCGGCTGATTCCTCGAAAGCTTGCAGCAAACCTCGAGCTTTTAGTTTCTGTGATAGTATATAACTTTGCGCGCTTTCTGTTATGTGGTTTTGAATTCAAACCCTTTAGGAACCGTAAAATAAAATGGAAGCACCAGTAGGATTTGAGGGCAGTGTCGTATACAACCTTCACAAGGCAAACTTGATATTGTTGCGCGTTCCCTTACGATGGGAAAGCTTCAAACAAAGGTGGAAGGGTATGATGGTCATGCGCGACTTCATTTGAACCATCGGAGCGTGTGATACCACGAAAAGAAATGAGCGCTGAGAATAGCACCTACATGAGGGTGTGGCAATTACGTGTCAATAGAGTGATCTCGTCAGTTGAGCTCTATCGCTTCTTGATTCAATAAATGCACACATTTCCGTGTTAGCTGTCCTGTGTTCTTGAATTAAAACTCTCAAACGGACCATATCATTGAGCCAGGGGCGAAGGCAGACATTTTCATTTGGGGAGGCCACTGGAGGGGCCAGTTTTGCAACAAGGGGAGCTGTCAATGGTCTGTGTAGGACTTTCAGAAAGAGACCTACTCCAGTGGCATGACGTCAAGCGGAAAATTTTGGGGGGGGCCAGGAATAAT
>Ga0210059_1000564_pt1 | contig 48473 bp, 30 predicted proteins | sample Ectturendosymbi2_FD_188042 | JGI IMG/M metagenome (GOLD analysis project Ga0210059, IMG submission 188042) | Ecteinascidia turbinata endosymbiont from Florida, USA - Sample 2 (SPAdes) (version 2) | ecosystem: Host-associated > Tunicates > Ascidians > Unclassified | place: Key West, Florida...
TCCTAGTGGTTCACACCGATTATAGCCCCAAATTCTTCTGATCTGTCTTTTCTAAAGAAGGAACTCTGCAAATCGGAGTTATGCTCAGTTAAGATGTTGGTCAGTGCTTATGGAACTTTGACCGAGCCCCGCGAATGCGCCATGCAGTATCAACTAGAAATAATGAATTCCTGATCCTGACATAAACGAATTTCATTTATTTTCAGTACGAAGAACTTTCTTTCCAACCTGAATCTACTTCGCAATGCTTTGTGGAAAAATACATCATCGATGGCTTAAACCCGCAATCTTCACAAATACATTCAAAACAAACATTCTCGTTCGGAACCTCACCAATTTATTGCTGCAGGTAAAACCGCTCTCTGTTTGAAACGCACTCGAAACCGTCCCAAATTGCTACAGCAACATTTGGATCATGGACCAATACGCATGCACGAAATGTGGTACAAATTTTCAAGAAATTATAACTAGGTCACGTTAAAAGACATCACCTCGCCTGCGCGATATGGCGCAACACTGAATTGCGGTCATTGCTTGTCATGGGGTCATTGTCTAGGATCAGGGTTAAGTTTAACTTTTGCTTGGAATGGATCGAAATTAAACGTCTGCCTGTTCTGCTTTCAGTTCCTGAGAGTATGTTGCAAGAAACGTCTCGTCAATTTTAACCTTTAATGGCATCACGGCATTTCAGTTCTTCGTCATAGGAAGTAAAATCAATGAATGTAGTTTGTTTCGTAGGTTTGTTCGACTGTATCATAAGATGTAATTTCGAATGAACACTTAAAATCCTTCCTATTTTGATATTGTGATGAGATTCGAAGAAAAATGGTTATTATTACATTTCCTAAATCTAAAAATATTGCTCTTTTGCATGAATCAGGCGCAACTTTAAACAAAATGCCCAAAAAAAAGAAGACTTAAAGATAAAGAAACTCAGCATCTTCGTAGTGTGTAAAATTTTAAATGATGAAAAATGTTACCGTTAGTGAAACAAAAACATTTTAAATTATGGCGCTTATCAAAACATTTTTTTATGTTAGCCCGTTTCTTTAACTACTGCTGCTTCGTGAAAACAACAAATCGCAATGTTTCTTATCCACCTGCGGCGTAAAGGTGCATCCATTTTTTTTATTTGGTAGGGACAAATGCCACAATGTCGCCAGGATTCCTATTCTCATTTTTCTAGCGTGGTTTGTTTAACATTGTCTTATACTCGCAACTGCGAACAACGTACTGAATGGTCACAACAATCTAACAAACAGAATTATGAAAATTTGCCTTCAAGGGAAGCAACGGTTAACAGCGCTCAAAAAAACAGAGCTTTGACTCTTTGAAAATTTGACGAGGAAACCAAATTTGCTTCTCCATCTTTCCACTCGCGCTCAAAAATTTGCTGTGTGAGCGCGACGCAAGAAACGCATACATTTCGGTCATGGCGTCTTCCTCACTGGATTATTGCGAAAAAATCTTTCACCGAAATTTTATTGAATTATTAGTAATACAAACAAATTTTTTTACACAACTAGTGACAAACTCCAGAATCCACCCATTTTCGTAATGTTAATACAAGTTAAATACTCTTTGCGTATAATTTAACTTCAACAGTTTAAATTTCTAAATTTCATTGTTGTCATGGTCATACGAAATAAGGATATTTGTTATCCAATTTATCCACGTAAAAAATGCAGGGGCATAAAGTAAATATCTTTGAGAAAACGTTGTAATAGCACTTTACACTTTTAGAGGCTTACGCGCGGTTTGAACGGGTTTTCGGAACTCGTTTTCTAATGCAAGTCGGGTTAATCACTCTTAAAACGCGTTTTAAGATTTTGATTTAATATCGTAGTCGTTTATAATGTAATTGCTAAGTGTGTCTGAAGATCCCCTCTCGCATTTGTTTCATGCATCAGGGCAAATTTGGCGCTTGAGCTGGTTTTAATTAACGTAACACTGCTAATAATGAGGCCGAGGGTCAATTAAAGATTTGCCCAATCTTGTTGGTTTAAAAAATCTTTGGAAAGAAATCCTTTCTCAGCAAAGAATCAGACGCTAAGATCTTACAGAGTATACATTTTCGCCTAATAAGTAGGCATGATCAGCTCTGCGAAGTGCAGGAAGTATGAATAGAATAAAATAAAACCTGGTTTCAAAAATCCTTTATTAGCTCTATAATTATAATCTTTGATCTAATTAAGGAAACCGCTTACCTGCGCCAAGGAAAAAAAGCAATATCATAGAAAGAAAAAGCTTTCCTTCCATTATTGCAAAGGTAACTCCCGTGGAAGCGAATAAATACGTTCGTTGTGGATAGAAAACGATGGAATCGCACGAAACGAAACACGTTCTGACCAAACACCGCTATGAAAATTCTCTAAACAGCATGAGATGCAAAATAAATGCACGTTGTGACGTCACTTAAGTTTTATTGCAAAACAAAACTCATGCAGTTGAAAGATCTTCGACCAGAGTAACGTTGCTTGCTTTTAAACATTTGCCGGAAAAGAGTATTTCCATCTAACACGATTTTACATTTTTACCATATTAGGAACTGACGGTGCTTTCTTGAGTGAAATTAATTTTCCTTTGCAAACTGACTGTGATCTGACTTTTGCTGAAGTCTCCTTAATTGCGAGATATAGTAGGCAATCGCCACGTTGAATGTAATGGTCAGGCTGATTCTAACACAACTATGTGCAAGGCTGGAGTAACAAGCATTTGACAGCGATAGTGGATGTTTGTTAGAAGACGCCACGCACCTTTTGTTTACAAAACCTTGTGAAACCCAAAATGCTTAAAAATGAAACAGTGTTGCTTGTCGATGTGTGAATTTTAGAACTAATACTGAAAATTTATGCCTCACTTACATTTACAGTAACTCCAAAACACTCAAAAGGTAGGCCTATTGTCAGGGGCGTACCGACGGGCGAAGCAGGGGCGCAATGCCCCGGGCGCCGAATTGCTGGTGGGCGCGGAAATTTCCCAACAACGTTGCAAGTACTTTCTTCAATAACAGTACATTTATAATGAAAATCACGGCCAATGAAAACGATATCAACGATAACAGGAGTTATCGAAGCGTTTGCAATATGTCGTTGATATCGTTTTCATTGGCCGTGATTTTCATTATAAGGCTATTTAGCACTTCCGCTTTTCGTGTACCATCAGTACATTTGCTCCCGAAAGACCCTAGGTTCGAACATAGTGGCGCTAAACCTGTTTCTTGCCCCGGGCGCCATCTAACCTCGGTACGCTTCTGGGTATTGTGCAAGTGCACTGTCGTTCATAAGTGTATGTGGTTTCAAGTTAAAAAGATACAAAACACTGAGATCTGTAAGGCAATCAACAGCGTTATCACTAACAACTCCTATCTCAACTGTTATCCAGCTAAAGCAGCTCCTTTTTCAGCTCATAGCTCAAAGGAACGATCCAGCTAAAGCAGCAAAATTTCAGTGAACTCTGCATAATTTATTGCTGTAAAAATAGTTGCAAGTGACTTCTCCAAAAGTAAGGGTTGGAAGGCGCTTAAATTAAACTTGACAGGATTGGATACCGCAACGCCTAGATGTGCGAATTGGGGCAAACTGGCTACCGACGGTGCTGCTACTTCACGTTCTGCAGTCATCAGCCTACAATTCCTGATCAACTGCGAAACAGGAGAATCGATAGCAAGAGCTGTTTAAATAAAAAAAGATGCATTGTATGCAGAATTACTATAGGAAGTTTACAAAAAGGCAATGCTTGAAATGCTTAATATGATGTTCACATCCTCAAAATTATGGTGAACCCATACTTTGTGACAAAAGTTTTATCAGACTGAAAGTTAAATACAGTCTCTGTTTTTAACTTAAAGACCTTAAACTTCAGACATTTCCTATCAGCCGCTGCTTAAAACAACAACTGAACCTGGCACATTTGGCAATACTGCAGTAAATCTATTTATTGACAGGCAGGTCTGTAACCAGGGGATGCAAGGGAGTGAAACCCCCTGGAAATTTTTCGCTCTCGCTGGAAAAATTTGTCGGGCATAATTTACAACTATTGGACATACAGTAGTTTAAAAAATTTGGGCCCCTTCAGAAAACTCTTCGCCCCCCTGGTGTCCCAAGCTGGTTACATGCCTACTGACAGGGCCTCAGTCCGTGATATACTTTCGTAGCTTTACTATACTACCCAAAATCAACCGTAGTCTAGCATTTTTAACCATATACCTGAAGAACCGTACTGAATTTTATCGCAGAAACTTACATGCTTTAATACATAGCAATTTCTTATTGAAAATGCAGCTTGTTTTTTCAACGTTTAATACCAAATCAAACCGTAATCAGATTTTTTCTGTGGGTGCGACAAAAATGTGATGGATTATATGCGTAGGTGATACAAGAGTAACATAAAAGTTGATAATTCATTTGAAATAGATAAACACAATTCTGTTTTGTTTTTGCGGCTGAGAAGCACTACTATACAAGCAACAAGGGTTAAAGGCTGAGGCGACAGGAAAATGTTCGAATTCTCTCTTTGCAGAATAGTGCAACATGATGTAATGCTTGCATTGGTAAAGATGCAAAATTTTAAAGCAGGACTAAGAGCTTAAATTACATTACATTCACGTTATTTTATAGAATCTTTTACCTACTTTTGTCAAAAGTCGTGCTCTGCTTTGGTCACACACAAGACACACGTTTCATTTCAGTTGTTCAGAACAAAAGTTAACGCCAACTGTGCAATTACCTGCTTTTTCCAAAACACAATAACCAGTTAGCAAGGCCTATAGAGCACCTAAAAAGCAAGAAAGCTAATGCCGTGCAGTAAATATATGCCAAGCATACGTTGTATTTTTTAACAATGCTTTGCTTTTTCACTATCACGTTTTCACTTTCCCCGAGCTCTGTTTATCATTCCAACCTTCATGATGGTGCTGTAAATTTCACAACAACATGTTAATATATACGTTACATAAAAAGGCAGAAGTTGTAATATTCTGCGGATTGTATGCAGAAAAAGTAATAACTATCAAAATGAATCAGAGGCTTTAAATAACACTGATGATATTTTTGCGAAACAAAATTACTTTTTACCATACTTTTCGTTTGATGATCGATTTCCTGGAAATGCTGAAGCGGCAAAAGAAGTATTTTACACAAAAAGGACCATTCTTACTTTGTAAAAGTATAGTAAATTTTGTAATCTTTTCAACAACAAATTATGGGCTTACCAGGCATTGACGTGCACAAAACAACAGCATTAGCTACCCTTTAACACAACGGGAAAAGGTTAAAATGCATCATTATGTTCCAAAAACGCGAATTTTTTCTCACCGCTCAGTTCACGACTTAGGTCTGCACACTGTGTCAATCTTTGCCTTGTTAGTTTCTTTCTTTTAGTTCGCTGAGGTAAAGTTCTGACTGATTGCGAGGCTTCATCGTATTGAAATATACTGGCCCGCTTAAATTAGGTTACGTCTACAAGTTCACATAGTTCTACCTATTCTGATAAAGCTTTTGCATCGCTTGATTTAAGCAATCTATTTTTTCACCATAAAACACAGACTTTCGCTGGGAACACTGGTTAACTTGCGTTTTTATGCAAATAAAACATTCAAGGCTGCAGTAAATCTTTTCGTTTTTTAGATCTTCAACCAGTTCTACAAGCTTCATTACAACTTTTGTTTTTAAATGTCCTTTCCGCATCTGCTTTTCAACGTTCGCGTAGTTTCATTTCTAATCCGTATTTCACCGTGACTTGGCAGACGAAGCTTTCCGGATTATATCAAACTTTGTTACAGTAACTTATTGCGACACAAAACATATTAAACACATAAGCCTTTCTTTGTATAGCTCTTTCAAACGAATGTTTGAATAGGTGCGCTTGATTAACTGTGAGGTTTTTGCTGGAATACATTTATTTGAAATCGTGAGACGAATTGAATTACTCGGTTACAATCACTTTGATGCAAAGAAAGAATTCGTTTGGTGCTAATCGGATCGTTCGTATCAGATGATGTTGGTACTTAAGTCAATATACTCTTTTTCAAAACTATCTACACGTGAAATAACCCTGTTTGAGTAAAATTAAACACCAAAGGCAATTTATAATTTGGCTTTCACGTGTGAATCAAATCATAAAAGGTGAAAAGGAAAATAATAGGTACTTTGTGCTACTGATTAAGTCTTAATTTTGCTTTTGTACCTCCGTTTTTATTAACTTTGAACACAAACGATGGAACTTGAGCTATTAATAAATAACTTACTCTGTATAGAGCCTCACTCGTTCCCTTTCTCGTAGCTCGTAACATTTTGAGCGTTATCCAACACCGTTCCAACATGCTTTGGGTGACTGTAATGCGATATTGGGATCCATTAAAAACGGAATAAATGGAAACCAAATCCAAGTTTTTCAAATTGCAGGAGGTTTTGATGACAACAAAGTATCAAGCGGTTTGAACAGCTGACATGTTGTTGTTGTTGTTGTCAGCACAACAACTCAGTTGCAAAAAGAAACAACTCGGGATCCATTCGAGAACTCATCTGACTTCTGCCGAGAACGTGGAGCCAACTTTCAAAGTAACTTCTCATCCCTGATCACAGTCAAATTGTCATTGTGGCATTAATTTTTAGATTGCAAAATGGATGCCACGTAAGCACTGAGCTGCAATCTATTGAATGCTTGAAACGTTTTTTGCTTGTCTCAACAAAGTTCTATTTTTCAACTTAGGATAATTTTGACGGAAAACAACGTATAACAGCCCTTTGGTGAAAAAGCTATGCGTATACGTTTATGACGAAACAGTCACTTGTTGTTTTGTAGCTAAGTTCCGAGTTCTAAGATACAACAGCAAACAGAATTTCAACGGCTTTTCCTCAAAGGGGCTAAATTATATTTGTAATTAATATGCAACTCCAACGTGCATGCCTCAAAATTTAAACCGTCTATCTTGTTTTACAACACGATCGAAAACTTTTTTTAAGTAAACGATACAACCACAATTAACGAAAACATGTTACTTTAAATATGTTTAGGACTGCGTAATTGTGGGTACTTTGTTTACTAACACTGTAAAATCTGCAGTAGATCCGTGAATCATTTAACAAAGCATGATTTTAATCATATCCCTTCACACTTTTATTGGTGTTTTCTTTGATCGCTAGTGGTGTTATTGTAAAACCATTGACAATTTGAAATATACGGTGTTTATAAAAGTAGTCAAGCAAGTCTGCTGGAATGAATTTGGAGTGCAATAATAAAAACATGTCGACCAGTTGTGGGCTGAAATCAAGATTCCGAATTTAAAGGCTGATTTTGCCTTTAATTTTTTCACACTATACGCCATTTTATCTGCTCCAAACCTGGGGTTGTTCATTTATACTGGTTTCGAACGGGTCTAGACTCTAGATTAGAAAATAAAAAGAAAAGGGTCTCAAGATACTTGTGACGTATTTTTGAACAGGTATTCCCAAATTTTTGTTGAGTTTCTTCTAACTTATGAGAAATTTTGGTTTTATCTTTTCAACACATATTTGCCATTGGTAATCGTTCACTATTTCTAATTTTAAAATTCTTAGCTGCATTCAAGTGTGAAGTTTAACAACCTGTCATATATTTGGTTGATGTAGAATCCACTCATTCTCAACTGTTACTTTTTTCGTGCAACTGTTACTTTTCGTGATCACGAGTTAACCCTCCCAGACAAATTAGCGACAATGTTTGGTCCGTGAACAAATTTTAGAGACCAAGAGTTTGCCCTCAATGTAAGCAGTCAAGCGGAATGATTTTTCGATAAATCTAGTTTGTTGCGGAATTTTGAAATTTAACCAGATTTGTCCAAATCATTAAGTGTGAAAAGTTGTTTAGTTTTATGAAATGTTTTCAGTCAATAGCAGTATTAGCATTAGTTTCCCTGATGACATCATCTGGCATAAATCAAGCTAGTTGCAGCTCAATACCTGCCTCGTGGACGGACGCAAAATGCAAATCTTGTTTTTCTATTGTGAATTGCCTAATACCGTAGTATGTTGCTCCGGTATAAAACTTGGGCTTTGCTCATGCTCTTCTTTTGGTCATAAACTGAGATAATCATTTTTGGGTGTGTATGAGCAATTGTGCACGCAGCTTTTATCCTTACACCTTACATTCAATGTCACTGGAGAGGTATCTAATATTTTTGCAGCATTTGCCTTGACAAATGTTTGGCAGTATTATTACAGAGTGTTACGCAGAGTACTTCAGTTGACGATAATAATTCTCACAAAAAAGGAATTATTCGTGTAAGTCAGTGCTTCTCAATTTTTTTTTCGGTGACCCAAGTATAAAGCGTCAAGTAATATGCATGGCTTCTGCGACGCGCAGTACAAAACCACTTTTCACACAACTACTTCTCATATAATCACTGAGTCAAACTGCACACAAGTGAGGCAATTTAAAGTAAAACTAAGTTCAAAAATGTCAAAAGTTTTTCAAAAAAGTCCAAAGCAGTGATCACATCTTTTATGATGGATTATTGCCCAGTATTTATAATGGTCTGTTTCAGAGATCATCGGATTTACATAACTATAACACAAGATATGCTAGCAGTCTAAACTATTTTATTCCCAGTGTCCATAGTAACATTGGCAAAAAGCTAATATCTTATAAAGGAGCGGTGATGTGGAGAGAAATCAATGCGGAACATAAAAATTTACCTTTTCACCACTTTAAAACAACTATGTGCAATTATTGGCTATCGCAGTACTAAAGACTTGGTTTCATTTTCAAAAGTGCCTGTCAAATTGCGAAAACTTAATCAACAGAATATTGTTTTATGTATTAAATCAAAGCATCTATTAAATCAATATTGGTGAACTTTTGTCCTTATCTTTTGGTGTTCTTATTTTATGCGTTTCCTCTGTTTTTTGTTATCTTGCGAGCTTCTGGGAGTATCGACGAGATAACCTAAGGGTTTTTTCGGTCTCCCAACTGCAAGCTTGGGAATGCTTTCAAGTGTTTACAAATGGCGTTTGTTTTTTATTGCTTCGCACCCGGTTTTTGCAGTAAACAATGCAATACAATAACATCTTTAGCTAGCTGACACACCACAACCACTAGTTATCCAGCACGTTGCAAGCCAAGACCAACATTATGATGTCAAAATGACATTGGTTTTAGTAGTGTTGCAACCTCTCTGGTGGTGTTGCGTTGATTGTGTGATTCATCACGAACGGGATGTGCGTGAAGAACAACACCATTACATATATGTGGCGCGAACAAGCAACAATAGAGTGATCGTGGCGTGTAATGTCTGGTGATACTAACAACTGAATGTAACAATAGGGTACGCGGACAGTGATAATGGCATGTGAACTCTATTGTTGCTTGCTGCCACAGTGCGAAGCTTTGCGCATATGCCGCTCGGGATTTCCGATCGCAACAGTAGCAATTACTTGCTACAAGATTTGACGCTTCAGAAACAAAATTATGCAATAGAGTTCTCAGTTATCGATGAGACTTTATGAAATTTCTGTGAAAATGAACAATATTCCGGCGACCCATCTTTGTGTCGCCACTAGGCTCCTGCACAAGGCGGGTTAAACCTTAGAGGTAGGACTGAGGGTGCGGGACGCGTTCGGGTTGAACCGTTGCCATGTAACTTGAAATTTTTTCAAGGACGTTTTGTGATTATTGAAATTTTACTTCATCTTGCTTTGAATACTTTTATATAATGGTGTAGCACATTTTTTCAAACAAACATTGCGCAATAACAATGGGTGCTTTTTACTACACAACTGTTTGAGATGGAACAAATCTACACGTTATTCTGTTCAGTTACATTGTTCAATCTTGATTCTTGAATGAACAATGTAATCAACTTCAGTAGTTCAACATTGCACAATTTCACAACTGTCCAAGAACTTTCAAGGACACCGAAAAATATTCAAGGACAACAAAATATTTTTCAAGAATCAAGGACACAACGACTTTTGATAGCAAATTCAAGGAAAGTCATTGGCGCTCAAGGACGTCTGGCAACCTTACTTGAACTTGTTCCGGGGCGGGTCAGGCTAGAGATAAAAAGCTTTTTGTGCGGGTAACTGAATATTGGCCCAATGCATGTGAAAGTGACATGAGCAAGAAATTCAATGCTACAGAGAGCTTGCGGTAAAAGGGTGTAGCGACATTCAGTGGTGACGAGACCACAGATTGTAGTATCCAGCTCTCAGTGAACCTGCGAAAAATGCGTACTGCGTCATGGCAACATAGCGCTGCTATTGAACGAGTGTTTAGTATAGCTGACAGGGCTGGTGTCAAGCGAAATTTCTGACTTGCGAAATTTCTGACTTCACGCCATGTATGCATGCATAGAGTATGCATAGAGTACTCTATATAACAAATTCGCTGAGAAAACTGATGATTATAGAGCTTAGGGTTTCGTGTTTAGGTAAGTGTGTCGGGTTAGGATTTGGGTTAGGGTGAGAAAAAGAAAAATCATTGAGATTAAAGTCTAAGTCCAAAAATTTTCAGTGGTTAAAGTTATTCCCGTACTATAGCTTTTTGTGGGTACCTCACATCCAACCAAAATGTTTTAATTTGCACAACACACATCAAAAAAGTAATTGCCAAACCTTACTTCTTTATTCTGAGAAGAAAAATAACAGACAAACAATAACAGGTCACAAATATCGCTTGACACCGGATTTAGACATGTGGAGTCCCCAAGGCAGCCTTTGTGTGGAGGCTCTCAGTGCATCAAGGAAATATTATTCAAGGTCAAGGAAATATTATTATCAGTTAATTAGCTGTAGATATGTTATCATAAGTCGTACATTAAACTTAGTTAAATGATTGTACAGTTTGATGAATGTAAGATTCTAGAAGTTAAAAATCCATATTGTTTGTTCGATTTTAATAAGATTAAGATTCTATCAAAATGATTATACTGTGCGTGAATAATTAAACAAAACAACCTCCGAAAAACATAATACTCTGGATTCCTAATACCGTTGTTATTAACTATTTTTATGATTATTCACATTAAACATGTTAAATCAGCCTTAACCAAGGGCTCATGACTGTGGAAGTCCCCAGTTTGTGGAGGCCCCTGGGCAGGTGCTCACTTTGTCCTACCCTAAATCCGGCTCTGATGGCTGGGCAAGTCGTGAATAGCAGAAGAGAAAAATTAGAGCTCTTCAGTGAACGACATTCTCTTTGTCAACAGTGCATTTACAGCTAAGAACAATCCTTTCAAGATTGACCACCAAAACAGTTCACAGTTTTACTTTGCAGTGCTTTTAAGAGCTTCTGTTGGTTTTGATATAAACCACTGAACAAAGTGCCACTAGCGATGAAGCACGTTGTTGTTGCATGAGTTTCTGGTGGTTTTCAGACCCACGGTGACAGGTGTGGGGCGAAAATAGTGCGGGTTGGGAGTGTGTGCCGGATGATGCGGGTTTAACAGGGTTGGTACACACTTCATCAGCGCGGTGGCCCGGTGCACTCTTATAAATGGCCCAATCTTCGTGATGTATACGCGTGTGTTAGCGTTGACAGAGACCTCTGGCAACAAACAGTGACACTGACAGCTAATTCCAATTCCATCTATTTTTACCCGGTCGGAACTGATCACGGCCTTTGCAGGTTTGGTGAATGTCGTCATGAGCGCAGTAGCGCTGATCGCATTTTCGTTGCGCTTGTGCTTCGCAGGCGATGCATGCCATCTCACATTTTTTCTTAGGGCGAAATAATTTCGTGCATGGTTTGCAGTAAACACTTTCAGCTCCGTCCATTACAAACTCATTTTGCCGATGGAGAGTCGTTTTCACATTCTGCTTTGGACCTTATTTTCTTATCATGTGTGACATTCCACGAAGCCACTGCAAATACCCGATGTGTATAAACTAGAGGCCAACCAGTCGACTGCTCCCACCGCCCCCAACAACCCAGCATCAACTTACTATACTGCTCAGCGAATCAGCGTGAGCTTCAGCTAGTTACGTGCAGGAAAGAAACCGTCGATATCAAGTTCATTTCAGTCGATTGATAACAATAATAATGATCACTATGCGTCGTCATTACTTCCAATGCTCTGTGTTTGGAAAGTGGGTAATGTCAACTGTCAGGAAGGGAATCGTACTTGCGAGAGTGTACAACTGTACATGGCGATCTTTTGAGTGTTTAAATTTCAGAATGTGCCACCACATGCACATTAGACCAAAATTTGACCGAATTTTCAAAAATACTCAAAAAAGGTTAAAAGACCAAAAACAATTTTGCGGCCAAGCTATACTTCTGAAAACAGCCAAATTTTTACAATTCAGTCACAAAAAGCCACGTTCCCAGCCCTGGCTTAAAGTCTGCGGGTGCGTGATGGGTGCGAGGTAGATACTTGTGGGTTAGAAGTGTGCCTGGCGGGATCGGGTTAGATTTCTCAAATTCCTGCGGTGCGGGAGCGTGCAACATTTATCAACTCGCGCAGAACTCTAGTCGCCACCCAGAGGTTGAGAAGCACTGATGTAAACTATAAGGTGCTTTAAAAGAGATAGTAAGTTTTTACTGTGATAAAAACATTCCATTACGAGCAAAAACTATTGCTCTGCCTCAGCTGAATTGTCGAGAAGATGTTGCCTGGGTAGGATTTGTTGCGCTACAGTTGTTGTGTCAAGCACGATCTTTATACATATCAGCTTTTTATTCGATTGGCGCAAACGCTGTGATTAAGCATTTCGTTGATCAGCTCTCTAATATTCCTCTCCCTCTTCTTCGCCTTCGCCTTCTACGGAGTCGACACCGACCTCTTCATAATCCTTCTCCAGAGCGGCCAAGTCCTCACGGGCCTCGGAGAACTCACCTTCCTCCATACCCTCACCGACGTACCTGCGCGTACACGACATAATCAGTCGCTTTGTTAACTCACAAGCAGACACAGCAGTCGCTCGATTTCAAAGATTAAGACATTCTGGAAACAAAGCCTTGCTGTGAATAAAATTGAGAGGAAGAGTGGTTTTGCTCACCAGTGGACGAAGGCACGCTTGGCGTACATCAAGTCGAACTTGTGGTCAAGACGGGCCCAGGCCTCGGCGATGGCGGTGGTGTTGCTCAACATGCACACGGCACGTTGCACTTTGGCCAAGTCACCTCCGGGTACGACGGTAGGAGGCTGGTAGTTGATACCAACTTTGAAACCGGTTGGACACCAGTCGACGAACTGAACAGATAAACGACACTTGTGTTGAGAAAGCTGGTAAGTGTCAACTGCTTTACATTTCATACACAAGCAACTCAATCAGAGGAGTTAAGGAAAACGCGTTAGTTGGGAATGAAGGTACAAACCTGGATTGTGCGCTTGGTCTTGATGGTGGCAATGGCGGCGTTGACGTCCTTGGGGACAACGTCACCGCGGTACAACATGCAGCAAGCCATGTACTTTCCGTGACGTGGATCGCACTTCACCATCTGGTTGGCTGGTTCGAAACAGGCGTTGGTGACTTCAGCCACTGACAACTGCTCGTGATAAGCCTTCTCAGCCGAGATGACCGGAGCGTAGGTAGCCAGGGGGAAGTGGATACGGGGGTAGGGCACCAAGTTAGTTTGGAACTCTGCAAATATTTAATTTTCCATTATCCAGTAACGTTCTTGATGGCGATGATGATGATAAGAGCAAAACCGGACAAGGAAAGTCCGACAAAACCGGACAAGCAACAGTTCAGAAATTACATTTTACTGCGTACAAAAGATGATGCAAACTGGTTCGCCCAAAAAATGCGTACCAGTCAAGTCGACGTTGAGAGCACCGTCGAATCGGAGAGAAGCAGTGATGGAAGACACGATCTGTCCAATCAGACGGTTGAGGTTGGTGTAAGTTGGTCGCTCGATGTCGAGGTTGCGACGACAGATGTCGTAGATGGCCTCGTTATCGACCATGAAGGCACAATCGGAATGCTCCAAGGTTGTGTGGGTGGTCAGGATGGAGTTGTATGGTTCAACAACTGCGGTGGAAATCTTTGAAAAAGATGCACATGCACATTTTATTTAATCTGAGTGCGAATCATTGAAAAACACTCACTATTGAAAAATGCAGTTGTTTCTGCAACCCATGCTTATCATAGTGGTTGCTGCCAAGTTTAATTCGAACAAATGAAGCCTCTTGTCTGGTGTTTACCTTTATTAATTTGTTGGCCAATGTATTGTCATCTATTCAATCAGGCTTCATTAGGATAAATGGATTTTTAAAAAATGCGAATGGCGCTTAAACATGTTTTTTACTTCCGGCGTCTCATTAGCTTTGTTGCCCAATGGGTATCAATAAAGACCCGATTGTAATTTGCACCGTGCAATCTCACATTCACAGCAGTGTTTCCATCGCACACTCATCAAATATTTGGCAGAAGAAGTTCGAAAGCCATTTTGTCACGCTAGAATTCCGCGAAGTTGTGATCTCGACAGCAGTGAATAGAGATGATGTGCAAATATTAGCTTTTACAGGTGTGACAATAAGAAAAAAAGAATTCATAAAACCACAGCGAAATGCCAACATCATTTGTAGTTCGAATAGGACAACCTTCTTATTATTCCCCTGAGCTTTCTGCGACCTGTACCAGTCACATTGGCTTCGAAAAGTGTTTCGCAATACGACTTTCTTGCGCCTGATTTCACAGCGACTCCTGCACCGCATCGAAACGCTGCTTGAGTTTACGAACCGGTCATATCCGGTTAACGTTTATACGAAAAAGCTGTAATGTGTCACGGATGACTGGTTTTGATAAAACAGCGCTCAACCGCCGTGCCGATCCGTTGAGAGGGCGCAACTTGCGTGTGATGTTTGCACCGCAAATATGACCACAATATAACGTTAATCGATGTGAGACATCGCACCAACCTGGGGAGCTGGGTAGACGGCAAATTCCAACTTCGATTTCTTGCCATAGTCAACGGACAGACGTTCCATCAACAGAGAAGTGAAGCCAGAACCGGTTCCACCACCGAAAGAATGAAAGATAAGGAAACCTTGAAGACCTGTGCACTGATCAGCCAGTTTCCTTATCCTGTCCAGCACCAAGTCGACAATTTCCTTGCCTGCGTCAACAGCAAGTTTAGTTAAGAGTTATTCCAAAGTTGTTTTCATAAATATTTGTTGACAAATATACGTTACGCAAGGCTCAGCAAGGCGAAATCAATTTCAAAACTTAAGTGAGCTTTTACTTTCGAATAACAAACAATTATTCATGACAAAATCTGCTAACTCATACCAAATATATAACAAAAGTTTTACCAATGGTGTAGTGACCACGGGCGTAGTTGTTGGCGGCATCTTCTTTGCCGGTGATCAGCTGCTCGGGGTGGAATAGTTGTCGGTAAGTCCCAGTGCGCACCTCGTCTGTGACGATGGAACAAACTCGTAAAAAACGACTGCACCAAACGAAACTGCGCTACAATTAAAATTCAAATATCGCATCAATCGCATGCAGTTGTTAGAAATATTGATCTTTAAGCGATAAAATGCAAACCATATAGGTTTAGTAAATTCATTATTTTTTCAAAGCCATTTTAGACGCGCAGTTAAAAACATAGCGTTGTAAGGTTAGCCGGTTCAAAATCGATGCATGAAAAGACACACCAAAAATATATACATCGGGTTGAATAAACAATTTTTAGAAAGGCTGGCCAGATTATTTTTTAAACCAGGAAAGCAGTTAATACAATTAAAATTGTTTTATCCTTACCGACAACAGTTGGTTCGAGATCAACGAAAACCGCTCGTGGAACGTGCTTTCCAGCTCCTGTTTCGCTGAAAAAGGTGTTGAAAGAGTCATCTCCACCTCCAATGGTCTTGTCGCTGGGCATCTGGCCATCAGGCTGGATACCATGCTCAAGACAGTACAACTCCCAGCAGGCGTTGCCAATCTGAACACCGGCTTGACCGACGTGGATTGAGATGCATTCACGCTGAAAGAAAAGCATTTGTTGAAAAGTTGTTTGGAGTTAAATGGACTTAATGTGCTAGGTTGTAGCATACCTATGGAGCAATACTTGTTCAGGCAACATAGGTGGTACGAAATATTTCTTCGAATGTAAGGTTAGATTTGAAAACGTCTCAGAAATAAACACACCTTAACAGGTATATTTTCAAGATATAAAACGTTTTCTCGCCAAAGCGGTAAATTCTAATTGTGCTTACCTAAATTTTGAAGAAAAAAACAACACTTGTAACTCATCATAAAACTTCAACAGACAAATAATTACTTAGCTTCATACTTTCGTAATCTCGTACTAGTCACTTAGTCTAAAGAATTTATATAAATCATAGAATAACTCTCGATAACATTTTAGAATTCAACTCACAAACTCACCATTATTGAGGTTTGAGGACGGATGGATTCGTAGAAAAGAACAAATAACCGAACTTGCTTGTCGACCGTTACGTGTCTCGGCAGGTTGGAATGAGGATTCACTCCTTGTCCATGACATTTTAAGGGAAACGATAAAACCCGCGCATTGGCCCGTTTGATCACGTGCCCAGACAACAGAGTAAACACTGACAATCACCATAGTTACGACGGAGCGAAGCGGTGTCAACCGCCGTTGATGATACACAATGGATGAAAAGCAGCGAAAGGCCTGTTCAAATAAAACAGCCGTTCCACCACAGCAGTCGCCATGGAAATATTATACCGTCGTAAAACTGATCTGCTTTGTCAACGGGCCTCCCATTCCGTGCCTCGATAAATGCGCACCACATTTATTGCAAAGAAGCACTTCATCCCTATTCTCTGCCGTTATTGTTCGACGACTGAGGTTTCATGTTCCCTGGTAATTGTTTTCTTGGCTAGACCTGCCGACACTCGCCCATATTGACGTTAACTGTTGCGTAGCTGCTTGTAAAGATAGCGTTTACCAAACGCTTTCACGTCTGAAGTTTCCTTCGATTCATTCACACAACAGTCACTGGCCGTCAACTTTTTCTAGTGTTCTTTAGGTATGCGTGAATTAATGATATGAGGCGACTGGCCGCAGGTTTATCCACAAAACGGACAGATGTAATGGTGGGAATTGACCAGGGGCGTATACTCCGGGTGTGTTAGGTGTGCGGCGCACACCCTGTGAAACTGAACATGACGTGTCATTTTCCAGATCGTGCGATGAAGGTAAAATCACAAAAAAGCTATTCAGTGGCATATGGTGGTCATTTCTATTTCGTGTGCGCTGTTTGTGACGTCACAATTGGACGTCATATTCATATTTCCAAACCAACGTTTTGGCGAAGTTTGTTGCTACAATATGCGTATTCTTCTACACGCACACTCCTTATTTCATGTGTCATTGCATTTAGTATAAATTATCAGCGTTCCACGTTAGAATATCGGAGGAAACTACACTCAAAGCTACGACACAGGAGTTCAAAACTGCAAAATATCCGGCTGCGTGTTAAAACAGGGGAGTAAAACACACTCATCACTAGGTCAGAGCAATTTACAACTGCAAAACCAGGCTGCGCTAATGTCTCGTCGAATACGAGCAGTCGAGCGTTTAAGGTGTGCGGTTGTATTGGCTTGCGCTCACTCCGGCTTGCAAGATCGAATCTTGCTAAACTACGCAAGAATTGAGAATGCGCATAAAGTAGGCCTACGCAAGAAAACTTTCGTTTTTTGCTATGTATGTAGAAGTCCAGCAAACTTTTACAGTAGTTTTCCTTTTTACCTGTTGAAACATTATCAAATGCCTGAATGCTTCAATGTTAACAACTGCTGTTTTTGAGCTTGTGCAACAGTTTTATCATGCTACAAGAAGCTGGTAATGTTGCCAATGCGGTCAGCGCATGCACTTGAAGTTTTGTTTGGGGAGCTTAGCCCACCAAAGCTACCCCGTGGCTACGGGACTGGACGAAAGGTCTGCAAAAGGTGGTGAAATGGTTCCTGGATGCAGACGATAACCCAAATTCCCACCAAAACCTAATCATTACTTTTTTGCCCATTTACAATGTTCCTTGAAATTTGCATGCAAATTCATTCCGTGGTATTTGCATTAAGTCGATAAATTAACAAGTAAAAGTATGCGAAAACAATTAATCTCCTTTGCGCAGGTAATACAATTTTTGTTACTTATCAAACTCAATGGGGGGTTTAACCCCAAAAATCCCCCTTGTGTACACCCTTGCCAGGGTTGAATGAATTTTATTCCCCTGTTGCCTCCATCTGACAAACCAGGGCGTGCGACATTCCAGGCGCACACCTGCAGGTCTCGAAAACTTGTGATCGACAATATATTCGCGCAGAACCGCAGCTTATTTCTGCAGTTGTAACCTGCGCTATTCCAGGGCTGAGTGTATTTTACTCCCTGGTTGCTTCGATCTAACAATCCTGGGTGTGCGCTATTCGAGGCGCACACCTTCTGGTTTTGACTGCTCGTATTCAAAGAGACATTCGTTCATACTGTTTTTGCAGCTGTAAACTGCGCTGTGGCAGGGCTGAATGTGTTTTACTCCTTGGTTTTAACGTGCAATCTGATATTTTTGCAGTTATGATTGCTTGGTCGTAGCGTTGAGCGTATTTTGCACCTGCATTTGAAGTTGGAGCTCTGATAGTTTAAAGTCAATGCAATGACATATTACGTTATACAACAATGAATAAGGAGAGTGCGTGTATAATGATATGCATTGTGTCAAAAAACTTCGCCAAAACGTTGGATTTGAAAGGTGAATTTGACGTCGCAGTGTGACGTCACAAAAAGCGCACACCCAGCATCAATGACCGCCATAGGCCACTGGAATTGACTGGGTTTTTTTATATCTTCTGCATATCAGCAGTTTGCAAACTGAATGCAACCAAAGCGTATAATGAGATAAATATTCCACAAAAGTATGAAAGTTGCTGTGACTTCAGTTTGGATTAAAGCTATCCATTTTTGAGCTGTCATTTGTCTTAAGCCATCGCCGAATGTTTTGCCCGTTACGATAAAAATACTTTAAACTAGAATGTTCAAGAAAATTTTCCGTGTTTACACAGTGTAAATTAAATTTTTCAAATACGGTTGGTTTTTGGCAGTGAAGTAACGCAACTGGTACCGTTTATTTGCGAAGACTTAAAGTATTTAATAGTGCTTGTTAAACAAAAATATTCCCTACCTAGTTTGAATTAGTTGATGTTGTTTGATTAAATTCTACGTTTGGTGTTTCAGCATTTATAAGGACCCTTGTGATTCGTAATACTTTTGTTAGTTTTCAGCTAAATGAGGCGAGTTATTTGCACTTTTACGTTCGTTGTCCAACAAGCATGTGGCAAAAGTGTACACAAAAATCACGAAGATTTCTGAAGCAGCATTTACCTTTCACGTAAACCAGACTATAGTCTGCGTCAGATTCTTAGATAAACAGACTCGAAAGTAAAGAACTGTAGGTTTTGCTCGGACCTGTTCAGCATCAAAGCGAAAGTGATCTGTTTTCGGTTGTTAATAATCTGTTTAGTTCCTTCCATTTTGAAAACACATGTAGTCTGTTACCAATCACAATTCAGCTTATTTTTATTTTTCACAAGTCAATGATAATGAAATCCACGTGGTGTCTGCGCGGCCACTCGTTGGTGAGCTGTTTCCCATTAGCGTTGCGCAACGTTTCTCGCATCGCTTGCCAGGTACTCGCGTTCTAAAGCTTTTAGCAAATTAAAAAAATATCGTGTTTCTATTCTAGATTGTTCTAGTCCTGTCCTCTCCGGCGTCTTACGTCACCTCACGTGCCTCTGACAAGAGTCAGTGAAATGACACGAAAATCAACAGGCAGTGTGGTGGTGGAGAGAAATGAGAAGAATTCTATGTTGCAGGATTACTGGTCACACGTCAAAAGTGAGTCGTGAAAAGAACATCGAAACCATTTGCATGGAATGAAAAGTGGGACGTTGTTTGCACAGAAATAGCTCCAATAAGATGGGAAAAAGTTAGCATTTAAAAAGCAGTTAAGTTTGCAAACGTTCAACCTACTACCTACGACTTTCCACATTTTGACGTTCATTTTGTGAAAGGCAGTGCACATGGAGTATCTCTGAAAACAAATATGTCCAAAATACAAAAATGAGTGCATCCACTCCTAACTGACGTTAAATTTGTTTCTGGCAGTTTTATGTACATCACAAAAACACAAGAGGACATTTAAAGCACTAATGTGACAGAATCTGCCGACAAACTTCAACCAATAATTTTTGTGATATGAATGTGATGCTGCATTAGTCAAAAATACTTATCATTCGTACAAAAACAATTTAGGTAACGAACATTTTATAGCATAAAGCCTTTACGTAAGTTAGTAAACGTCATTTTTATGAACGTTACTGTTGAGTGTCTTTGACCCCTGAACTCATACAATCTCAAACAATTTCAAAGTGTAAAAATGGGAGTGGAATTTTCCATAAGCAAAAACGGTCAGCATTGTCAATTTTGAGCCTAAAGATTGGTTCTTCTTCAGATTTCCCTCGTTCGATTTACACAAGCTTCCACACGTCATCTCTCGCATGAATGTTGGCTTCCAAACGCGCAAGTCTCCGCATGATGGCAACTATTGTGAACGTTCGCAGAAGTGTTTTGCGGAATATGAGCTGGGGCTAAAAACGTCAGGGATCAAAAACGTCCAAATAATTTAAACTGTGCATAAGGTGGTGTGTATATTCATAAAGTCAAACATGAATTCCTTTGAACAAGAAAGTCAGACGGAATGGGATATTTTAGGCAAATGTTGATTCGAGTAACAACATGAGAAATATATTTAATAAACTAACGAATAATTAAACCAAAGCAAAATGACTGCAAACTTTCAACTAAATCTGAAGACAAAAAGTCTGAAGATATAAGAAAAACAGGCAGATACTTGGCCACGACCCACATAGCTTGAAGTAAGTTTAATTGTAAGACCTCGTGGTGACATGTCTTGAAAAGCGAGCATAACAATGCTTTGAATTACCTAATACCTCTCAAAAAAGACGATATTCGCGTGACGCGATTGGCTGATAGCATCAACTCCTCCACCCCTGCCTCCGTTTTATTGCTATTTATATAAAAAGCTACCGCAGGGAAAATTTTTGGGTAGCACTGAGTGTGATGTTTCTGTGCCGATCCGTCATTGCCTTGCACCAATGTGTCAAAGAACATTTCAGAAAAAAACGAATTCACAACATCTATAGCCATTGGTAGGCTATATCAGATCACCAATGTCTCGAGTAATGCGGTACTTACGGTTTGCTGGTTGCAGGGACGCATTTAGGGAGGGCGGGGCCCTAGGCCATCTTAGTTTTGGGTGCCCCAAGCAGGTGTGACCTATTTGTCCGTTTGTCCAAAAAGCGTGAAAGTATGCCCCTCTTATGTGTAGTGCCTCTCCAATATCTATCTTTTGTTGTGCCGACTTTGGTTCTACATTTGCCTTAGATGTTCAACAGAAATTAAAGGCTCTCCTACATTCGTCTAAGAACAAATGGCATTGCGATCTTTTCTTGGAATTTATAGCTCTTTTGTGTAGTTCAGAAGTTCTTTTCGTTAAATTTCCGTGATTTCTAGCGTTTTTTGTAGGTTTGTTTTTCGGATGTATACATTTTCATGCGGGACCGTGTTGCCCAGGCGCGTAACGAGGGGCTACGGGGCACAATTCCCCGGGTGCCGAAGAGTCCTAACAAAGTCACAAGCACTTTCTTCAATACAGTACATTTGCTTCCGAAAGATCTCAGGTTCGAACATGGGGGCGCCAAACTTGATGTTTGCCCCGTGCGCCATCTAACCTCGTTACGCCGCTGGTGTTGCCGCTCTCGAAAATATCGTCTAGCTGTCGATCTGATTACCGGTACGTAAACTCCTTTTTTCTAGTAATAGTAACCACATATTTTATGAAACAAACAAGCACTATCCATTCAGTGGACACAGAGCCATTTATGCCTGTTTGAAGTTGTCATTTTCCAAGCAATACAAAATATAGTGTTTTAATCCTCTATGCCAGGGCTTATCACATTTTTTGTTCTGCGGCCCCATTTTAAAAAAGGTTTTTGAATGCCGCACCCTTGATGGATAGCCTAGATGTTAATGATACGTGCAAACGTCCCAGTACAAATCTCAAGATGCAGTTTTGTCAATGGCGAAATCCTACAAATACACACAATCCACGAAAGTACAGTAACTACACAGTAATAAAACTATCACGTAATGGAAACAGCAAGGCGAAAATTAATTAACAAAAACAATTCAGTTCATAGAATTTGTCAAGCACAACTAATGGAATGGATGCACTTGATAATTTTTACACAGATCATTCATTCGTAGATTGATAAAAGACAACGCAGGTCGAAGAACATTCTTAACATTTTTCAAAAAGGATCGGTTTCTGGACTTGATGATTATATGAATTTTGAGAACACCGCTTCACACAAATAGCTTGTGCAAAACTCTAAGAGTTTATGAATGACTAGATCAGAAATGACAGAGCATTCATTTCTTGTTCTTATCTAAAAATGGCATAGGCTAAACTCTGTTTTGAAAATTCCAGTTGCAAACGTTTGTCGTTAATAACACCGCAAACTCATCCTGGGCATTGCAGGTGTGTGCCCTCCTAAAGTTTCAATTGTGCATGGTTTGTGGATCCAACTTCTCCTGAATCAAAATCAAAAGTGCTTCTGAAACTGTGTATGAAGCTTTTAACTTTAGTTTGAAACTATTCGGTGTGCTCTCAAAGCAGTTAGCCTAGCCCCTAGAGTAGACCTAGAGTCTAAATAGAAGCATGCCTTCGTGTCGGAATGAAGGCAATAAGGTTAGTATCGGTCAGTACGTTAAAACAATCATGGTGCAACAATTCGCATAACTTGTTGTGCCTGTTTTTTATTATCATTTGTTAGCTCAGGCAGGCATCATAGTAAACAACTGACAACATAAAGTACGATATTGCCCCTAAAAACTAAAATGCAGTAGAAAGAGATTCACTGCAGGCCTACTTTCAATTTTCTTGTAAATTTTACAAAAAAATGGTACATCTCAATTGGAAAGCCAATTGGTTTCGCGGCCCCAAAATTACATTTCGCCACCGCATTTGAAGCCGTGACCCATAGTTTGAGAAGCCCCGCCCTATATGCCATAGGCCGATGGTAAACAGCATAGAGACAAGTTTTGCACAGCAGCCGAGTATTGTCGCAACACCCCCAGCAAACCATATGAAGTAAGCCCAATGCATACACGTTTTTTCCAGTAAAGCTCACGAGAAACTGTTCTAACTGATTTTACTAACATATGGACAGAGCTTCAACAAGCAATCTCTGTTTGTGCGAAACCTAGTAAAAACGATCAAACGTAGGATCAATTCTGACAATATTGCTTTTCATCGGATTTTTGCAGTCTCTGGCGGTCTTGCGTTGCTGCGAGCTTTTTGTAAGTGAAAAATTGAACATTGATTAAATACCGTTTTTTTCTTTTTCATTCGTTTTGTGTAACCACTTTCATGCAGACGGCCTACATCTCTCTCACGCCAGATGCACAACATTGTCGTGTTGTTACTGTACTGATAAGAGTCTAGAGTAGACATTTGCATTTCCGCTCGTTTCAACGTAAATTGTGAAGTTATGCCTCTGCGCAGTTTCGCAAATTTTTAGATACTATTGAGTCGTCATAAGAAAGAGTTGCGCAGGACCCCCAAAAGCTATGGCCTATTTGGCCTGTGCGTAAATCCGTCACTGGCTGGTGATTCTGAAAATAATCTTCGATTTCATATCAGCTTCATTGGACATATCTCCTCATTTGTTAGCGCTTCTTACAGTTTTTCACAATTACATAAGAACTACTAAAATTTTTTGTCGTCTCTTCTGTAATAATCACATGCAGCTCATAGATCACCCCCAACACTCTATCAGACCTATCGTCGTAATCAATCTCGCTTGAGCAATGCAATGTAATAAAGCAACATTTTTTCTTCAAAATATATTAGATACTGTCTGCGGCTCCCCTTGACCTTATACATTTCCTTGATTTGCTGCGGCTGTTTCAGAGATTAAAGAAGCAGCTGCTCTCCTGGTAGTAATGATTGCTACACCCAATGTTTGCTGCACGTCATTGAAAATTCAGGTTTTAATAAACAGCAAACTTCGCAATTTCCTTCACAAGCAGTTTATGTTGAAAAAACATCTCAATAAAAATTAACAACCATTGTCAGGTTGCGGTCCTTGCCCTTCTGGTGATTACATCATTGCTTCTCACGAACGCCTCTTTGTCAGAAAATTCAAAATAAAAAAGTTTTACATTGACTTTCATTCAAATCCACAATGTTGAGACGTATTTGAATACTGCCTGTTCCAGCGCTACACAGGCATTTGGCTCAGATGCTCTATATCCAGGGTCAGTGCAAAAGCTAGATCGAAGAAAGTACCCGAGTTCCTTCTGGTAGTCTCAACCCTTGTCCCTGCACTGAGCAGTAGAACGGTCGAGTTGATTCGTGACGAGTATCTGTAGCACTCGGTCACGCAACTCTGGATTCAACAGTGTCGTTGTGCAGTGGCGTGCAGAGGTCTGGTGATACTCAAGGCAAATGCTTGATTGTATGTCCCCTTGTCAAATTCTAGTAATCACGCCCCTCAGTATAAGAATCCCAGCTCTATAGATAATCAAGAGATATTTTGAAGACTACAACTCGCAGATTAACAATAGGCCAGCACGAATTGGCCGGTGTGCAAAGGAGGGGAGAGAAATAGGGTATAAGTCCTTAAGATAACGATGGCAGTGCTTCATCTCTCTCTCTCTCGGGTCACTTAACACACATTTGCATTCCCCCTCAGGTAAGTTACAATCAGATTCGTGCAGCATGTGTTCGTAGCCTTACAATACGAAAAAGCATCTACAGTAGTTACAACATCTTCATAAAATGTAACTTTTGTAATGCACTCTTTTGATGCCCTCTGCCTTGAATGCCGGGTCCGTCGCTCCGTTTGCCCCCCTTGCACGCCCCTGCATTACTGTTAGTTTCAACGTGATCCGAACTACTGTACCTACAGTATACCAGAGCTGATAAACGCAAAAAATAAATATTTTTGCGCCGGGTTCCAGCAAGGCTAAAGGTCTATATAACTCTTTTGTATCCGAAGTGGGACTGGAGCTTGGCTCGACGATTGAAGCACTCGCACATTGTTTGCAAAATACATTTACGTATGGTTCTCCTTGAACAATTAGCATTGCAGATAAATTCAAAGCGAATGGTTGATCGCGTATGGCAGCAAAGAAACAATAATAATTTTTAAATAATAACGAAATGATAATTTGCACGCATAGGCGTAGCCAGGGGGGGCCAAAGGGGCCATGGCCCCCCAAAAATTTTAGAAAATATAGTCAATTTGTGCTTTGAGAGGCGTTTGTCTAAGCAAAATAGTGTTATTCGCCTAAAATCAAACATTTTGCCCCCCAAAATTCTTGGGCTGGCTACGCCAATGTTTGCACGCACTTAAAAGCGAGGACCGAACATTTCTCACGACCAAGTATGCATGTGCACAAAATGGCGCAGCGCAAAATATACAATTTTTGATCAAATCTTTCGTGCGGCGTCAACGAAACACCAAACTAAACTGTATTGCAAATGCTTGTCTAACCTCTGCTGCAAACATCTATTTGTCAACTACATTAAAAAGAACTTCATTCCACCAACAGTTACTATCTTTTATTTTGCTTCAAATCTTAGCACGCGCGCTGAGTCCTCAAGATCCTGGGCGACTAACGATCGTGGTAAAATGATGAAAATACTGTTTTTGGACAAAATAGAAAATTGTTTTCATCAATGTCATTGAAGCAAAGTAACACAATGGTACGACTGTTACGTCAACAGTCTAAAGCAGGGGTTCCCAACCTTTCTCTGACCATGTACCCCTTAAGCATTTGGACAGATCAACAGGCACCCCTATAATGATTTGTGAAAGTAATATTCACTGATGCATAAATATTTGGAAATAAATAATATACAAGTATGTTTTACCTTTTTACCTTATGTTGTTAACCTTGCGTGTACCCCTTAAGATAGGCAAATGTACCCCTAGGGCAGGGGTTCTAAACCGGGGGTAAATTTTCCCCCTGGTGGTAAAGTTTACCTATCCTGGGGGTAAATTTAATGATGTTAAAGTTACAATACCTTCCTTTTTTCTACAGCGTTAGTGAGTAAACAAAAAACAGGGGATAAATTTTATGTTAGGAAGCTGGCAAGAGGTAAACGGGAGAAAAAAGATTGAGAACACCTGCCCTAGGGGTACTTATAGGCTTACGCCAGGCTGGGAACCTCTGGTCTAAAGAATCCTTTTATGTATAAAACACTTTCCTGATCGATCAGTGACCAGCACGTCACCTGCGCTGCTTACAACTGTCAATATAATAGCTGACCTAAAATAGTGTTGTATTAATCTCGCTTGGAGATGAGCACAGCGTGTACAGCGAGTTTATTTAAAAGTGTTATTCACTATGAAAATGTCTCATGATCACATTTTGGTGATGATCGTAATTGTGTAAAAGAGGCAAATGTATGTGGATCCACTTGCAGCGAAAAATTGCTTGCTTGTTTTGCTGGCACTTCTGTGCAGCACACATCGCAACAAACCTTTCAAAGATTTATGATAAATGTATAACATATATGAAGCGCAAGTCTTGTTTGAAAGAAGTGGGGCGAGAATTAACCAAATCATGAATTATGTTGATTCCAAGAATAGTTTTAGAATACAAAAGCTGATTACATGTATCCATGAAAACGCTTTAATGGTCTTATCAGGGTTTTTTTTAAGGAAAATGTTAGGTACCCGGTATGGACAAATAGGAACCCGATTTCTCTGGTTCCAGGGACTCGATGATAATTTTTTTTTCTGATTCTAGGGACCCGATTTTCAGTTCTAGGGACCCGAATCGGGTCCCTAAAACACCTTAAAAAACTCTGGTCTTTTTCATAGGCGTACCGTAAGGAAGAAACCATTTGTTTTGAGAAAAGGTTCTTGCCCTAGTTTGTCACGTTACTTTCCGCTGTATAAGAAGTTCAAGAGTGCATGTGCAATTTCCGAAGTTTCCATATTTTGTTATGCAACAATGAAAAGCAAAAAATCTCTCTGTATTTTGACTCTAAACATTCAAACACTCTCTCCCCTTGAAAAGATCACCACTGCTCCACGGATGATTGCCACTGATTTGCGAAAAAATTATTGTCAAACTTTTAATCGTTGAATTTCTATATTGACATTTAATTCGAACTTTCGGAGTTTATTTGTTTCTGAAAACCTAACCACCTATACCATGAAATCTTCCATAAATTTATCAGAGATTTCCCAATTCAACTGGGTTTCATGTATTCACACCGCTACGGGGGCGGCTACTCCCTCAAGTACATTCGTTCCGTGCGTCTTTGGTGCTGTTTGCAAGACAAAGCTCTGGGTTTCAAACAAACAACAAAAGCATTCGCAACACCAGTGCAAGCAGAGGATGGGAAAAACATTTCACAGTGCCATTACACCAACTCATGAGCGCTGTTACACTAACTGATACGTTCGACGTGAAGGATTGTTACAGAACGTCAACGAGACGTTGCTTCTTGTTGTGTTTTAACTTCTTTCAACATAGCCTGAGAAAGCTCATGGGCGCCTGTTTTCAAGTTCTTTTAATTTTCTTTCATGTTGCCAGTGTTCCACTAGCTTTCTTCTCCTTTCCATCATTTCGTTGAACTCCTTCCCAGAGTCAATAGATTTTTTCAAAACTTTTTCCTGTAAAATATGATTTCGTGAAAACGGTAATTCTTCGCTAGTTTTACTTCAGTGTTTGATCTTCACAGAAAAACTTGGGTCTCAAGTATGGATACCAATGTTTTTAATCAAAAAATATCGAAACGTTTTCAAAGGAGAAAGCCAAATACAATGCAATGGCACTGTTATCATTACACCTTGCACTGTTTTATTCAGCTTTTGAATCCACAACTCATTGCAATTCACATTGAAGTTGAACTCTCGGCAAACCAGACAATGATTTGTGCTTTTTTCAGTCTGTTACAAAAACTAATAAATAGCAACCTCTTTATCTCTGCACGTAAAACTCTTGATTTTGACTGGAGTGGTACAGTTATACAATGGCAAGGATGCTTGATATTTGCAAACAGATAAAACAAACAGAACGTTAACATTTTAACATTTTTCATCCAAAATCGATTATAAAATTGTCAAAACTAATTATATTGGATTGAGTCACCCTTGTGGGTTACAAAAGTACACAACACGTGAAGAAAAAAGACGCAACGCAGATATCCTTTGAATTTTCTTGGCACTTGCAAATCGTGCATATAAAATATTTTTAACTTATCAGCCCGTCCGAGCGCTGTAGCAAAAACACTCACTTTAGTTTTGCAAACGTCAAGTACAGTCATTAGAATTACCAATTTTGTATGAAAACAAAGGTCCTGGAATAAGAAGCTTGTTTGCTGACTTTTTATTCAGTTTTCGTGATTTTACAAAAGTTGAAAAAAAATACAAATTCTATCGCAATGTATGGCGCTTAAGAGTTGGTTTTCAATGAAAGATGAAAAAATCCTTCGAACCCCCAAAGATTTTCCTGCTCCTACACCTATGTCCACACCCATAGTAATGAATTTTGAGTAATGACTAAAAAGTGCTGTCTCAAGTACAAGCGGTAGAGACACGATTTTTGCGAATAGCCATTGGCGTGTTACTTCGCGACAAATTGCGCAGATGTGCAATTCGTACAATTCTGAAGGCAGAGCCACTTCTCCGAATAGAGAAATCCCAACTATGTTGGTTCGGCCACGCGTCCACAATGTTCCAGGAATTAACCAGGTGGCGTGACTACATCTCCTACCTTGCATGGTCCCGTCTTGTAGAATCAGAGTAACTATCTGAGATTGCTGAAAACCGTGAGGTATGTTTCGAGTTCTTTTATGAGGTGCTACTACGGCGACTCTCGTGAGAGAAAAAGCAGGTGTGAAAAGGAGATAATGGATAGATCACTCGTTAAAAGATCTTTTTAACTTCGAGCAAGCCTTTTGGAAAATTTCAAACGATCGCTCAAGCCACCAAATTTAATACCAGAAAAAGCTACTAAATTTAATACTTCTACAAAAAGGTGTGGCTGCCTTGATTGACAAGAACACGGCTCATAGTTTTGTTGTAAAGTTACTCGTCATATATGAAATCAAAACTGGACAAAATCTTGATACGTGGATGTTGACTCTTATAGCAAAGCATGTTACTAGAATGCAGTGCAGCACATTTCTAGCACGAATTTTGTGCGAAGTAAGTTCTACTTCGATAAAAATACACAGCCAACAATCACAACATTGTTTATCCAAGTGACACTTCGTCATAGCCCCTCCCACTTTTATCTTCGTTAATTTATTTCAAAATCTGCGTTTAATGAAATTTTGTGTCAAATCTTTCGAAAGCATCTTTCGTACAGGTATTACAAATTCAGCACATTATTGTCCTGCACAAAAAAAATGTAGATGGAAGGTGAGTAAAGTTTTCCTGGAAAAACAGTAAACTGCATGACAGAGAAAAATAACGGCCAATTTACGCTTACTTACCTGAATTGACTTCTCAATTTCTTCGGTGAGCGCTCTTAATTGGAACCACCATGTCCACTCAAGAACGACGCTGTTGGTCTCTTCAGCAATGATCGTGTTCCTGACAACATAACATCCGGGTACCCTGAGCAGTCCATTCACTGGAGATCGAATTCTGAGAAGTTTTGACCCTTTTTTTTCGTCAACAATGAAAGGTTTGAGGCGAGCTTCATCCGACAGCGAAACCAGACCGGCTCTGTCTGAAATGCAGAAATGTTATGCTTAACCATGATCAGGTCAAAATTAAAATGGCTTTTGGCGAAACTTATTTATTTACATATAGAGATATTTATCGAAATACTGATCTTGCATCGATAAGCTTCTACCAAAACTATTGTGGCCATGAAATCAAAGATGCTTTTGCCGTATATGTGCAAAAAGATTTATAAATGCTTTTTGAAACGTTATACTTGAATTTCCTGGAAATATTTAGTTCAAGGTACACGTAAATCAGTATAGTTCTTGGACTCTTAAGTAACAAATCCTCTTTAAAATTTGATAAGTTTCACGGACCACGCGGGTTTATTTTCACATGGGCTTGTAAATCCATCGTGTAACTCAAACAAAAATTTCAACAACCTGAAACTGGTCACTTGAGATTCTGCACCTCTGACACAATGTTTGATATCGCAAACTCTTTCATCCTTATGCATCAGATCTGTTGATACATGATCGTACTAACAAATCATGCACGAAAATGCAAATCAAGGGATTTCTTTAATTTGGTTCTTCTAAAAAAGTCATTGATTTATTGATTTTTGAAAGGATTAAGTTTGCAATAAAAATATTTACTTTAGATTTACATTGTTGTTTCAAAGAACCTAAAACGTCTTCGATGAGGCCACTGGGAGTCCATGAACACTATTTCAATTATCTCTTATGCAGGCTCGGACAACATACGGCCTGCGAGAACTTTCTCAAGTGCAGTGAATGTTCCAAAAGCCCGACCTCTGATAATTTTTGTCTTTCCAGAATTTCTTCCGAAAGACAACGAAATAGACTTTTGCGACCTGCGGCAAATTTATGTTGATCATTTTAGTCCTTCAAATTTCTAAGTTTTGCAGGCTTGCTCTAATGCAAATAACTCCATGTAAAATGTTCGTAGTTCAAATTCATCTAAAATACCTAATTTCAATTTGTTTTAATTGATTGAAAACCACAGCACCCAGACGATGGAAATGTACAAACAAACGGATATTTTCAGGTTTCTTTTAGTGTGTTGAACATGACAAACTGAGTCGAATTCTAAATGGATTTTGTTTCCTTTCAAAAATACTGACTAAGCTTGTGGTTTCCATATTTTTGTGAACGAAAAATGAGGTTTTCGATGCAACAGTCTACTTCCAGCTTTTCTTTATTCCGAATCTCTATTGGCTTACAATAACCAAAATTTAAAACAACTGTAATTAATCTTTTGTTTAGAAGGGCATTGACGCTGGCACAGCTGCCGACCTGTGGCAAGGGCGTAACAATGAAACATCTCATGTTTTCAAGTACATGGATGAAAGGATTGACACAAAAGTTTTAAAAAATGGAAACACCATGATAGGAAAAATTCCATACATTTATTATTTATGCATTGCCCAAAAATTCTGATTACTAAATCTTGTTTCAAAATAAGTTTACAAAAATCCAAGGGAAAAGCATTTGCTGTTTGATGCCGCAAAGATGTAATTTACACCGTGTGTTTAAATCTGACTGCAATCTACCTATTACAAAGGTTTTCGATGAAACAATTCTTCACGACATTTCTAACTAAAAAAATTATATCTTACTTCTGTTCGTAGTAGAAAACTTTTACGAATAAATAACGAAATTGATGACTCGTAAGTTGTCACCTATATCGCAATTTGTTAAACAAACTTCTTTTGTGATCACTTGTACATTAGCATGCACGTATACAACGCTTTGATATTGAAACACTACAAGATGCTTTCGGACGTTACAAGTAAAAGAACCCTCTTGTCGAGGATAATTTCCAAGGCGTTAAGAAAACTTTACGAAGAGACGTTAGTTGCTGAAAACTAATAAAATAAGTTGGCAGAGAAAGCTGATGAACATCATTACTTCAAAAGGTCCGGCTTTAAACTACAGATTAATACCATAACAAGCAATTTACTGAATTGTATTCTTCCCATTGAATCCCACCACGGTTTTTTAATTGTCTTCCTTGCAATCTTTTCTTCCATGATAGCACGGTGTGACGTCATGAGCTGCGATTGATATGCATATGTTAAATTCGAAGCGTGGAACAGACGAAGGTACAGGTCCATATGGTACCGAGGTGCAGGACCTGCGTGGAAGGGAAAAATATGATTAGTTCGTAAGATAGCAATCAAACAACAAAGCAGGAATTCGAAAGGCTAAAGTTAATAACACTGATTGATGTGCTGTACTACACAAGTTTCTTAATGACACCTCTGGATTTTTCTTTCAACTAAAAGTTTTGCTTGAAATGGATTTTTAAGCAATAGAAGAAAAATTACTTGGCTCGGAATATAGTTGATTTACTTGACTGTACATTTTAAACAATAGAAGCGAAACTTTATTATATTAGAATTTACAATGGAGTATGTAAAAAAAAAAATAATTTTGCCAAGTCATTTTGGTTGAAGCTTTGTTTCGAACAGGTCTTCTAAAATATTAGTTCGGAAAATTTTGAACAAGCTCCAGCAACATTTTGCTGAAACACAGCATTAGATACCCACTTTAAAACGGATAACTGTCTGTACGTAGCAGTGTGTTGGCAAATATGCTTTAGATACCGTTGCAGATCTGGCGCAACACCCTCAAAGAGGTGTAACGGAAACGTTATGCAGGTGATGCTAAAACAAGCGCATCGTGAAAACAATATCGAAGCAACATAAAAGTAGCGCAAGTTCTTTTCTTCAGAAAAAGTCAGAATGAAATCAATTTCTCTTGGTCTTAGAAAACTGCATTACACGATGCTTTCACAGTCATTCGAAAATCTTTTGCCGCAACAACCATTTCGTAAGCGACGATCAACCAAAAATATTTTAAGTTTTGTAGGTAGCTGTTTAAACAAATCTTAAAAACTTGCTTTTACGCTATATGATTTGCAAAAAATCTATCGACAATAGACGAGCATGTGTTTTAACCAAATGCATAAGCAGATATTTTTAACTTTGTGGTTTATTAGTTCCCTGCACGCCGACTACAACAAAAAAATGAAGAAACGTGTAGATTTAAGAGGTCTTCCGCACCAGTCGTTGCATCTCCAGCCATGACTATCGGTTCTAGAAAGAACTGTGTGTATCTTGGGTCACCGGGACATATCTTGACGTAAACTCCATTTGAAAAGTGATGCTCTGTAACGATGCTGTTCAGCCAGACCCTGGAAATAAAACAATAGTTTTGATGTGACCTAATGAAGGCTTTATTAAACTTATTCGTCGAGTCCGCAGCGAACGATCAAGCGACATACAGTGAATGAAACAACATGACCGATGTCAACCGAACAGTTGACTTCTGAACAAGGCTGGACGCGCAAAGAACCAATGCCACGTCGCAAACAATCAACGCAAGCCAAACAATTAACGGCGCGCAACAAAAATGCACTCGCGCGCGTGACACTACAAGAAAACAAAATAACGCCAAATAGGACAAGTTTATTTCAGACATCCGCGATAAGCTTGCATTGATTAAAAATAAACATGTTTTTTAATGTTAACAAAAACAATTGCACACCAAAAAGGAGAAAATTGCATGCGCACATGTGCATGGTAACCAGATCCGAGAATTATCCTGGAGGCTAGAGGTCATGTTAAATGTTCAGTTACAAGTGAAATGCACATCTTTATATCGCTGCTAGTTTCGTTGCAATTTTTTCTAAACGAAATTCCTCAAATATACTAAAGATGGCCTTATTGTCGCCTCTAGGATGCAGAGTTATTGTCGAACGACAAATGCTAGAGATAAAAAATTTTATCGGTTCGAGTTTACTTTAGCAGGTGTCTGGTTCCAAACATATTGACTGCAAACAAACTTATACAGTTACATTTTAAAATAATTCCAACCTTGCACCACAACTCACATATTTGTAGCGGATTGTATTTTCCTGAACATAGGCGTTCGCTCTAAGGGTGAATCTCCCCTTCATTTGCTCAACTATTGCGTGACAGTTCGTTTCCATCGCTGTACAAATCGCCTGTGCTTCTGTCAGGGAATGGTAGATCTTGTTGTAAAAATCATCCGACAACAACACTGTTCTGTTCACTGTCATCCTTCTAAAAAAATGATACGTCGGTTCGCATTTAACATCATCGCGACCTTCAGCAAGGTCTTTTGCCATTGCAGAGGACGCTGCTGCTTGCTTTTCTTTATTTCTTGACCTGATCGTGGACATGCTGTACACAGAGACATCTGGTTCTTTGTGGAAAGCGAAATGGATCGTAGCGTTTTCAACTTCCTGGGAACCTGAGCACAAATGCGTTGTTGTGGAAAAGAAAAGTCGTTTAAAATTTTAATTAAAGAAATGATGCGCCGTTTCAACAACTTTTTATAAAAACAGATGAAACCGGGTAGACGCCATTCGTAGTGTCGAGAACACATCGTAGAAAGCATTTGATTGAACTGGATGGTCACGAAGTTGCAAACAGACATCACGTATTGGTTCAAAAAAGCCGTTGAAAACGTTCACAACGCAATATTTCTTTTACATTTTCGGTTCGGTTTGTCATTTTTTTATTCGACTTTCCCAAACTTCATCACTGCCTAAAGCGCATATCGCAGAGTATCCGAACTAAGAAATCCGTTTTTATTAATGGCAAAGTCAATGCTAAAATATATTGCCGAAAATGGAATGAGGTAACAGGCTTTTATGAAGTTTCCTCCATTTCAGTTGTTTTACAGTAGAAAATGAAGCTGTCCACTTTCATGCTGTGCTCACAGACATGTGGTGCTGGGACCGCTTTTCACTTAAATGAGACTTCTAAGTTCCAGCGTTCCACCTTGTCACTAACAATTTTCTGTGCTTTAATTAAAACATACTATTTTTAGTTGATGCAACGGCTATGACTTTGAGAAAAAGCTTCGAATTAAACTATTCAGTCGCGTTATCTAGATTTCTTCAAATGTGAAAATCCGACGAGTAACTACGCCTTTCAGCAACACGTTTTATAAAATATCGACAACTCCTTTTTGTTTGCTTCAGAAACCACAAGTAATTTATAGCGAATCGCCAACTTTCAAAACCTGATGTCACAATAGCTGAGCACGTCAGTAGAATGTTGGGTTTGTTGAAAGAAGCCGTCCACGACATCATGTGGTAGAAACTTACTGATCCGTATCTTTTAGAAAAAGAGCAAGCTACACTTTGCTCTGAAGCGATGTTACAACTTGGAAGGACTCAATCATACAGTTAGATACGGTTACTATGATAGCAAGGGGGCATTTCATGTTCCAAAGAAGTAATAATTTTATTTCTTTATGTAAAATGGAATAAGAGGAAACCAAACTTGGTTTCGCGGTGGTGGCTGATTTGTTATTTTCTTAAAGTTAATTTTTGAATGTGGTAAGTTTTTTCCTCTAACCGTGTCTATCAATGACAGGCGTTCATTGACAGGAAAAAACAATCAACTTGTTATTTCAAGTTTATGACTTAGCAATTCAATGAACAACGCAATGTTAAGTAAACGTAAAGTGAATTGGCTCTAAAAGCAGTTAAAGCAGTAAATTGCACCAGAAGATATAAATCCAACGACGCAGTTTTCACCACGCAAGATTTTGTCACGACAGAGGGCTAACTACATAAAACAAACTGTGAAGTACAAAGTGATTTAAAAAGGAAACTAACAAAAAACAATGCATCAATCCTGACGGGTTGATTTGCGGGAACACATTGACACATGGGCGCAAGAAAGATTTTTTCCAGGGGGTCAATAGTAAATTTTTCCAGGGGTGCCATCAGTGGTGAAATTTTATTGTATCAACTCCGAAACTAAGAGAAAAACATTTTTCTACTAAAAACATCAAAACTTAAAATCCAGGGTGACTATGACCTCACCCCCTTTCGACTCCCATGCACTGACAAAGCCACGCGAGGTTGGATAGATAATCGCGATGCGTAAAAAACTAACTCAACCTCTAATGTCTAAAATATTGACTTTTAAATTTCATGCATACAAACAAAAACACTTTTGTTGTTTAAAAACTTTATGCAAAAAGTCTCATTTCTCAAAAGAGTCTTCCAATCGAAGGCGCAAACTCAGGGGACGTGTGGCACGGGGAAAAAGGGGCGGCAGCTCCGCCAAAATTGTGGATGAAACTTAGCGAGTCTGTGCGCAAAATTTGTCATGAACGCCGCGTAATTGCCCATCCCCATTGGTTTTCTGGCCACGTGCCTACCCAAGCACCAAGCGCTCCACCACTTAAGAGACAATAACTGGAAAGACAAAAATCAATATATTGGTGCCAAGACTAGATACTGTTTGGTTATACAGTATCATTTTTGCATAATACCATCACAATTTTAACTGGAAATCAATCGGAAGCTTATCAGACTATTTTCATCAAGAGAGAGATAAAGATATATTACTTACGAATGTCTAAAGTTAATTTGCTCCAAAGCTTTGTCTTCTCCGTTTTCATTAATAGATAGTTTATATTGCTCAACCCACTCAGGTCTTCGCTGGATGAGCCCGACGTCCTTCTTTCAAAAACTCTGAGCAAGACGTGCTCGTAAGAATACTTACGTTAGATTAGAGCGAAATGTTGCTTATGACACCACGAACAGGTTTCGTTTACCTGGAATGTGGTTTTGGTGCAATTCTGTACGAACTTCCAACTCCAGATATGGGAGAAAACCACCATGGATGGTGATGAGGAATCATTTTGTATCTTCCGATTGTTTCGTGAGCCGACAGTATCCGAAGTCCAGTTTTATTTATTCTTACCAGCAACAAAGTTTGTTATTATAGGTTCTGTTATCTATATTATGTTTATATAAAAATCATCTCACAAAACTTTTGAACTGAATTTATAAAAATAAAAGTTTGAAATTCTCCGTTGCTAGATCAAATTTTAATCGAAGTTTGCTTCACTTTTTCAAAGTGAAAATGCAAAAATAAATGAATTATTGTCTTTGTTCATCAAACATGCTGAATACAAAGAACAAACACTTTGCAATTAAATAGTTGCTCTTGCTAACCTCATTTCCATGTCATTGTCTTCTCCTCCCCAACCCCAGAACCTGTTGCTGTGTCCGTTCACTTTAATGTAGTGTTCGGTTTTCATAGCTGTAACTCCACCATACTGGGTACCATAGCCGGTCGTATAGTTAAATTTGTCAATGGCTGCAACAACGAAAATGCAACAACACGTTTTTTTGATAATGTTTTGACATGGCGCATTTGCACATTTTTGATCAACGTGGAAGGTAGAAAAGACTATCGGAAGATGTTATCTAAGACGGTGATTCTGAACCTTTTTCGGTTCCATTCACCCTTGCCATCGATTTATTGATCCCCATTCACCCCTGTATGAATGCATGGGCGATGTGACAATAATCATGGTACATCGAATGTTCACTGCATCACTAGACAACAGAATTTGTTTTGTTTCAGCCACAGCATACGCTTTCCGCCATGCAGCGGCAATTGGCTGCGATCTTCAAACATGATTTGATAACAAACAGCTTCACAAAATGTTTTTTTATCGTTTCATCAGCGCATTACACTCACAGCCGACTGCTGGTGTCCTAAGTGAGGCAAAACTTTTCCGTAGATTCATCGAATACATAATTTGGACAGCAGCATCAGAAACGACAAATAAACGCATTCTACAGGCACTAACTTCAGAAGTTGCCCAAGTGGCTTAGAATTAAGATTTGCCATGGCCGCTCAGCCAAACCAACGGGCGCTGTGGATATCCGAGATGTTAATCATTATAACTACTGAAGATGATTTTGAATTTGTCGCTAAAGACTCTATGAAACTAACGGCGGAAGAAAGGCATCTCATTAACGGCAAATTACACCATCCAAAGGCGACATTTTAGTCAATTTTATTTGGAGAAGCAATGAGGTTGAGGACACTCAACCAAAGCAAAGAAGATTGGGGGAGGCGGTAACTCAGTGGCAGAGTGTATCTATGAAGCTTTCACTGTTACTTTTTGGGGTGAGATGTTAACTTGCTTCGCTCGTTGAATTGCCATTGGACCCTTAAGCAATCTCGCCTGTTTGCCTGATTGCTACCGCAACTGTGGCCGGTTGTTCTGAGCGTCGTCATTTCCACTTACTCGCCGACAAATGCGCACTCTCTCTTGATCGTTGCCGTTGTGTTCATGCTGCCTGCTTTTTTACGTTTCGCATTCTGATTTAAGTGTAATAAAGCCTATATCTAGGCGCGACGGCGAGTTACGTGTCACTACACCAGTGTTTCCCAAACTGTGTGCCGCTGAAGAGGCTGAAGTGTGCCGCGACTGTTTTATGTTTTGACAAAACCTTCTGTATGTTACATCACTTCCGTTACAAAGTTTGTGAAGAGTAGGTTTTTATAAAGTAGGTGTGCTGCGGCCAAAGCTAGTATTTATTATAGTGTGCCGTAACTAAATAAAGATTGAAAAGCGCTGCACTACACATTTGTGGAACAACCCAGTTTTAATACTTTGGATACCAGTGAAAATAAATGGCTTAGAAAACTTAACGCACAAATTAATATTCATAGCATGATCTTCCCTCGTGTGAAATAAGTCTTGTACCACTTTGCGTTCTTTGTTGATTTTTCCCATGCAGCTTTGCCCACTAGTTTGACCTTTTTGACCACCTATGTAGGTTAGTTATCGATGATGACACCTCCCTTCACAACGTTTAGCATTTTTAAGGCGAACGCAATTCCGCTCAAGCGTTCTACCATTTCTCTGTATGAGTCATAGCGACGTGATTCCGTCAGTGGAGGTTTTTTTCTCGGCGTCAGATGATTTTCCACTTTTGGTGGAAGCAATTATTTAAAAACGACATAATTTCCACTTTTTAATTGTCGCAGCTTGTGTTTTTATTTATTCATTTTAGTCTTGATTTTGTTTGCTTCCTCCGCTCTTACTTTAGACCAGTGGTTCCTAAACTTTTTCTGATCACGTACTATTTGTGGGTACCGGACTGTCGCCACGTACCACCTTGGTCCAGGAAAACTCATTCAACCAACCATAATTCAAAAAGCTTAGAAAACTAGACTTGACATAAAAGCGACATGTACAAAATGGCGGTGAGAAATTCTTAATGGCCATTTTTTAAAACCAATAAGGCAAGTACGCAAACATGTGGGAATTTAGTAACAGAAGCCGATCATTAAAAGCTGTGACTACATATTTTTTGTGGAGAAAAACAGAAAGTAGGCCTACTCGTGTACCACCTTGAAGGCCTTCGTGTATCATTAATGGTACGCGTACGACAGTTTGGGAACCACTGCTTTAGACTCTAAACTTTTCCCCAGTAAGCATTGCTAGCAGATTTCGGGATACATGAAACCACAAAAGCTTGCTGATTTATTTGATTGCTTCGCCTTTGTGGAGACTATTTACTGGAAAACAGATATGTGCAAGTCCGAATCATCGCAAAGTCATGAAAGAAGAGCCCAGTTGGCTGATTACTCGAAAACGTGTGGAAAACCAAAACTTTTGATTGTGGTTTTATTATGATTTCATTTTCAAAAACTGTGAATTGAATTCGTTCCAGTTGTAAATGCAAACCTGGTTAAGCATTTCGTGGGTTTCGTTGTTTTTTAGTTCTACAAATCATGAGTTTGTGTATTTGATTACAGTGACAGAACGTACTGCTATTGGACTTGCTACCTTGTGGACCTTGCAGCTGTTTAGCCAGTGCCAGTGTATTCGCTAATGACAATGATTACCAAACGAAATGTCTTTACCTTTTCGTTTATAATTGTTGCTAAACCCAACGCTGTTGACTCTACCAAACACAGAAAATATTCCAAAACCTTTCTGACAAAAGGAGTATAGTTTACATTCTTATTTGCTAAGGAAAGGTAATTGTTTGTTCTGCTTACCTGGTGATAAATGCTTCGGCATGTCTGCACATAAATAAAGGTTGCGATCATCTTCTAGCAACATATCTACATCGTGAAATACAAAGCAATCGAAAGGTCTTCCTTCTTGGTCCTGATGGTTGGTCCATTTTTCTGTGACTTCTCTGAAGACAGCATTCATAACTCTGGCCTTGTTGAAAGTTCCTTCATCGTATTGTTCGGCGATAAACACGCAGTACGTGATTTTTTGTCGCTGGAAAAGATGTGGTGATCACTGAGAGACCAACGAGCGTACTGTGCAAAAACAGCTTTGTCTGTATTCTATAATGTTTAACAATTCTAAAAAAAAGATATTTTCTAAGGTTTGACAACATAACTGGTGCTTGCCGTTTGCATGAAGCAGATGTTTCGATTTGAGAAAAGTGTGTGACATGCTTCATTGTTGTTCTACTTGACAGTTTGTAACAGACAATGTTTGTGAAACCAGCTCTTGTGGAAACGGGTTTTCTGAAAATATCTACGAAATGTCTACGCAATCTATTATATGTTCTACAGAAGTGATTTTCGGGAGAAAGTTTGTCATCATCTGTGCCAAGTAAATGTGATTGAAGCAAGAATGGTAAGCAATTGAGCAGACAAGTGTTTTCTCAATGCAATATTGTTACCTCATTTGACAGTTAATCCAACCGTACAGACCATGAACCGATTTGTAATGCTTCAGCTATTTTGCACTGAGCAACTGAAGAAATACAAAACTGCGTCTTTGGAAGCAAAAAAATGATAAGTTGAGTGCGGCCGTTTAAGTGTACGGAAGCTTCATGCAATAAAAAATTGCTTAAACGTTCCGACCAAAGCATTTGGTGCACCAGCTGATCACAGGAAGCGAAGCCGCAATAGACTGTCTGATTTTTTGCACAGCAGCCTTTGAAGTCGAATGAATTAGCTGCGGTTTTGTCAAGTGCTGTGTTTTCAATCTCATAATTTCCTGAATAATATCAAGAAGTCTGGAAAAAAACGTGTTCAAGAAAAATGACAATATAGAGTTTCTGTTTACAACGGGATAGACAAAATTTGTACTTTTGTCTAAATTTCACATGAAGCTTGTCGTCATTTACTGGATGTTAAGTGAAGACATGAAGCGATCAGTGTGTTTCCCATCCCATTATATGACAAGTTGGTGATTTCTTACTAACTGGTTTTTGTTTCGACGCACGGTGGATGAGTCACAGCAATTGAATGACTAAATTATGACTAAAATTATACTAACTTTGAAAATATTACCGAATACACTGACTGGGCAATATGTAAAAAAGCTCAAGATAATGAATGTGGCGGAATAAAGTGAAATATGCGTCTAACAGGAAAGAGGTAGCCAATTCATAGTTATACGCATCAACAAAAGAACTGAAGTGATGCAGTCATGTAGGCATAAAGATAAAGCCAAGTCTAGCAATGTTCATGCATGGCATGCCACACGCGAACTTGCCAAACTAGGTAACCCAAGAGTTTCAAGCGCGAACCCTCTGCTTTGAACATGCCAAAATGAAAGAAAACTGTCTGTCACCTACTGCAGCGTAAAGCTTTATTTCTTTCTGAATATCACTAAATATCGTTTTTTTGTTAAAATTAATAATTAGATTAGTATATCTTAAATGGTAATTATCAGTCTCTATTTAACTGCTCAAAGCAGAATTCACTTTACACCAATAATTCTCAACGTGGTCCTGGTGGATCATCGGTGATCTGCCTGGAAATGCTAGTGGTCCACAGAGAGTTCCATAACTTCCTGATAAAAGATTTACTGACCTACGTGCAGTACAGTTTCGACTAGTTGGTCATAAGGTGTCAGCATAGCAAATTGATCCATCGGATATTTTTTTAAAAGATGGTCCATGGACCAAACAAAATTGAGAACCACTGCTCTAGACCAGGGATTCCCAATCAAGGAAGCTCGTACCTCCTGGCGGTGCGCGACATCATCCCAGGGGATGCGAAAAGCGTCCGTATTAATGACAGGAAATTGAACATTTATTACTCTCTTGCGGCTTTTTTGTATCCTTTTGCAATAGATTGTGCACAAAAACGCAAAGTTCGTTCAAACTTATGTGTAACGGTATTAATTATTTGCGTAAACATTAATTGCAATCGTTTCTTCCTATTTATGAGCTTATAGTACTTTGTGCTCCAATGAACTAGATACTGTCATTGTTTTTTGTGGTATGGTAATTACTTTTCTGGACAACTCTACGATAGTCTGAACGTATAAGCATATACAAGAGTGGATTCCGCATTTCATCATGTTTAGTAAATTAGATTTGAGGTGAATCGATCGCAAAGGAAAGGAGTAGTGCTTAACACCTTTCATATTGGAACTAATTGTTGTTCTTGTGAAAGTATTTTGTTAATTTAGGGAGATGTGAAAGTCTGCTCTAGGTAATTTCCAGTAGAGATAATAGAAGATTTTCTGATTTCTGAATACCATCATAACCCCCGCAACACACTCTCAAAAGCTTTTCACGAGGGACCCGTCGTATACTTCTTCGAGGTAGAAAAAGCGTAAGTAGAAGTCTCTAGCATATTCAAGACAAGCAGAGATGTCATTAGCAGACTCTTTGGTGACTCCAACTCATTCACTGCGTTCTTGTACCTACTGTACGAATGGATAGCCATATAAATCAAGAAAGCATGAGCCAATAAACAAGTTTATTGTTTATTATGTGATTTCAAACTCTTTTAGCGTCAAAGAGCTGCCCCTTAAACGGATACTGCCCTGATAAAAGTGTTCAGCCTTTTTCGCTCCATGTGCAGTAGCCTCAGGCCCTAAATTCTGCATCACCAGCCTCTCCCTGCTTTGTGTAAACAAATGCTATGAAGAACCTGTCAGACCAGTTTAATATTATCCATGAGGCAGATTTGTGCTCTTAAATTTGATTTTGAGGAAAATTACGCTAACATGCACGAGCTGCACTGAAAACCACAAAAAATGCGATAGTCAGCCTAAAGCCACATAACTATGCTAAGGCGTACGAACGGCTGCTATACTGGGTGTTCAGAGCTATGATAAACATAGTTGTTGAAGTTGATCACATCTGACCGCACGTCCAGCTTGAACACGTCTAAAAACTGCACAACTACAGTATTTTGTAATTAAGTAATTACCTGCAATATAGGATGCATGTGATGCAGGAGTGTGAGCAAGTGGCGGTAGCGATTTTTGTACGGTATAACAAACGCCACTTTTTGCAAAGAGATGCAGTCCAGTGGTTTGTAGCATCCTTCTCTTAATAGTTCGCCTCCTGCAGTTAGAACTTCTTTTTCAGGTGGTTGGTAAGAAGAGTTGACTTTCAACGGTCCCACTGTAGATTTTATAATGTTAATTTCTTTTACCAGATAGCTTCCTCAAACTGTATGAAGACAGAAACACAACAACCTAGTAAGTTTGAAATGTACAGTGGACTTTCATGACCCAACAAGCTGCATGCTTGTTTTATTAAATTAAAGTGACAATTTGATGATCACTACAGTTGTAGACGAACGTGTAAAACTTGATAAAGCACAATAAACATTTAAGCGCAATCAAAGCTTTTTACTCTTTTGTCCGCAGGGACTTTACTTCAGTAGAAGACAGACATGGATCTGGTGAAAAACAAAATGTGTTTTCGGACCGACTTGAAATCGTCTTCACTTCGCAAGAATAGTTTTAAATCTAACGGATGAACAAAATGCCTTTCGAATAAAAAAAACAACAGCTGCTATATGACCTGCCGAACCAGGTCATCGAATAGCAAATTGCACACTGAGATTTTACTGCACAAATAAGGTTGCTTGTGAAGTATTCGGTTAAATGAAAGCAGTATGTACTATCGTCACAACGAGACGCATGATGTCTCAAAAGGAAATGCAGCCAAGCAACAATAACTACGAACAAAGGAGCGAAAATCTTTTTAAGATGAAGGATTCCGAAATATTTTGAGATAATGCGTTTAATCACTTACATAACTTTGAAGAGTTGTGGTGGCATTTTTGCTTTTTCCTTGTAACATCCAACCGGGCAGATGGCTCACTTTTCCGATTTTTCTCTGATACAGTCTTGTTCGACGCCGCGGATTCCGTCTGCAAAATGATTGCTACATTACCTTACACAGTTTTCACTGAATTTAAGTATCTTTACTATCATTTGCTGGTGGGCCTGATCATGCATTCTACAATCTGTACAATGATATATGTATAGATTTTCCATGAATTGTAAGGTATTTTGTAAGCAACGTAATCAGTTATTTTTGCATAGCTTGCTATAGCTTAGTGTAAGTGATATACACTTAAATTCGAATTGGTTAGCTCGGTTTTATGCTGGAGCATTTTCCTAAAAATCCCCTTTTTTTTGCCAATGACTTAAAAGCACTGGACAATTTAGGAAGCAGACAGCAATTGTGGAGTTCGATTTTATATTTTCCGGTGAACGCTTGCCAAAATTGCGAATTTTGTAGCTTAAAGTACAATTTTTACTACAAATGCTTCTAATATTTGTGAATAAACCTTGTTGCACTAAATGTTTAGTCCGTTTAATTTTATTTTAAGCGTATACATCATCAGATAATGACAAAATGTTTGGAACGCCCTTAGTTGAACTTACGCCTAGCAGTTAGAACAGTTAGAAATGAATTTATTTTAGATATAATGATGTTTCATTGAGCTGCTCTCCTCTTCTTCCTGATTTCCAAGAAAGCACTTCTTGCTTGTGTTTGCTAAATATCATGTCATGACTGAAAAAGCTCCATTTCAGCGTACTACATTTTTGAAACGTAAACGTTCACACTGTTTGCTAATCTTTCAGCAAACTTCATTAAAATGTTTTCAAACGTTTTGTGTAAAGAATCTGACCGATCTTTCAAGTTTGGCAAATTAATAATCCGTTATCACTTTCAACAGATGTAAACAAATTTCTTGACTCTAATGAGTTTGACTTCTGAAAGCGCAAGTGGCAGAGTACTGCTCCTTCGAAATACTGTATATGTTAAGTCATTTCAGTATCACCGAATCGATAAAAATTTTTCAAATCTTAATGAAATATTCGTTTTTTAATGAGCAGTTCTTCAGCATGCTTGACAAAACGAAAATCATGGCAAAGAATTCATCCAATGAAGATAAGATAGAACATGAAAAAAATGTTACTCTCCAATCTTACACGATGCTAAGAAAAAAGTGTTCCCAATACATCTAACTTAACGTATTCTGTGAAGACAGCAACCACGAGCAACATTTTAAAAAATATATATATTTGGGTTGTACTTATGCTAAAACCGAACTTCAGGTGGTAAAACAAGAACAACGTTAAACCACCGCTTCTTGTTTGCTCTGCACGACAAAATACTGAAACTGCTCAACAAGAATTTTCACAAATGGTTTCAGTGAAAATGTTGATATGTTCTTCCCACACAGCTGATGAGCCACAGTGCTCCAAATTTTTTTTAAAAAGCATCTTAATCATTTTACTGAGACTCAAACGTTTTTGTTTAGACACAGTATGACCCACAAAAACCGAAGGCGGATAACATCTTTTATGTTCGAGTGTATAAATGCACGGGAAAACCTACTTGATAGTTTTTCAAGTATGAATAAAATATTACTTACTTGGCAAGAAATAGGTCTGTGCCAAAACATAGAAAGCTTAGTATAACATCCAAATCGCAAGTGTGGAATAAAAAATTTAAGACTAATTTAAGTCTCGTTCAAAGAGTTGCGTCTTCTTGAAATAAAAAACCTACAATACAGTTCAGAAATTTCCACTTCTACCTGAACGACGTCAACTGTAGTCTTGGACTGTGTAGTTGTTGGGAAGGGTTCCTGTCTGGACAAGGTTTGTACACTTAAAGGTGTTGCAAAGATTTTGTCTCGCAATATTTGGTCTCCAACCATCCGACGAACGCGTTTTATTCTTTCATGATTGAAATAAACGTGCGTGTGCAGCACAAAAGTTGTAATGACAGATGTTGTCAAAAATGCTCCTATGCACCGCAGCCTGGGTTTCATTTCTATAAAAAAGCAAAACTTTTAGATAATAAAAAGAAGACTGCTTCAAAAAATGTCAGAATAGAAAGGCTTGAATAAACAAGTTCATGATAACGAATAAATGTAATGATGTTTTCCACATTGAGGTAAGTTTTATCCTAAGAAAAATGGTACAGAATAAATTGGCATTGCACCATATGTTGAAAAGTTTTTGCTACTCACATAGAAAACCTCCATCTCCAAGCTAAGCAATGTTAAATTGTTTTTTAGGTATAAAATTTAAAAAAAACTTTTATGCGAAGGTCTTCTTAAATTTCTATGTACAGCTTATGAGTCTCTTACTCTACAAATTCAAGTAACATCATCTGTTTAACAAAAATTATCTTCATACAAATTTCAAGCAGCATCAAGAATACTCTAAAATTGTGTTTTTCAACCCTTATAATACCACTTCCCCCCATACGTGCAGGTCACTGCTCAGAATCATCGCTACTGTAGTCAGGTGACGACCCATTAAAGCAAGGATGGGCAACATTTTCTACTGAGGGCCACATTGAAAAATTCATTGCTACCGAGGGCCACATATATTACATCAATAATCGCTTTAAAAACTTTAGCAAAAACGTTTTGAATTAGCTAGCACAAATTGAAACTAACAATAGTCACTTCCGGTTGAGTAAAAATGCGGTTTCGAATGAAATGTGTGGAATGAAAATCTCGAGAATTCTGATCTAATCGCTAAAATTACTTTAACATTGACGCGGGATATGTACTATCTATGTACGTGTGGCTGCCCTGCGGGCCACACAAAATGCCCTCGCGGGCCACGGGCCATAGTTAGCACCACCCCTGCACTAGACAATAGTACAGTATATTTCCACTTTCGTTTTCATTTTTTCGCTTTCAGTTTCAAACTGAAAATCGACCTCGTTTCGTTTCAAGGTAAGAAAAATTGTAACCGATGCAAAGCATCATACAACAAACAGCTTACAACAGCGCTGCCTTGGATCGAAATGTGCTAACGTACACAATATGCTCATTGTTTTGGTTTAATATCAGCTGCAGTAGGCTTTTCTTCAACTTTCCAACATGAAAACTTGTACTTATGACGCTTTACAAAATATTAGAAACCAGGTGGTTTTGAGTCTACTCTAACATCTTCACTAATTTTTCAACGATATTTTGTCTTCATCATTGTCGCTTTGATCATGGCGACAGTTCTCAAAAAAGGTTGCAAAATGATGGACGTTACATGCAGAAGAATTGTTCTTTCGTAGTTTTTGCCAACGTTTCCAATTAAAGTATGAGCTCGTCAAACCATTTCACCTTTCCTTGCCGGAGATTTGCAGTTGATAAACTGATCTACGAAACGGGTGTGGAAGATAACGCAAAGGCATAGATTGACAGTAAGACATGTTGGACGTTAGGAGAGCAAATGTTTTTATCACCGGCAAGATTTAATGACAGTCATCTTCAGCATCGACTGGATTTTACTGAGATTGAAAATAAATGTTTTTGAAATGTCAAACATGATTTTGTTTGAATCTGTGGCTGTTCCGTTAATGTTTCTTATTTGAACTTTTGAGGCTTCTGAAGTTTTGCTCTATTCCAAAGTACGGAAAACAGTTTTGAAAAAGCCCTCGAAAATCAAGCACAGAAACTTTTTTTACCCTGTTGACATGTTAGTTTCCTTGATAAAAATTGCAAGCTTGCCGGAACGCGGAAGACGAGACCGGTTACTGTTTACGTAATCGTGAGCAGCATCGGGTCGAAGTTGGCTTTCGGGTAAACAAAATAGAAGCATTGACATGTCAGAAAAAAGGCTTTGTAGAAGCATCACTGAGTTGAAAATTTTTTGAGTTGAAATTCATCAAAAGCTGTAAATTGTATACGGAAATCCAACTTAACGTGATGGTACGGAGATTGTCCTACATGTTTCATATGCCATGAAAGTATACAAAGGCTCTGAAAGACTGGATCATTCAGTTTCACACTCGCATTTTCTCTCAGGAAGGTCGAGGGGGCAGCAGACCTAAGAGGAATGGAAATAAGTCACGGTTTTCAACAATCTCTGATAGTTCTGCTGACTCTACATCAAAACGAGACCAAGCAATATCGGAGAAGTCACGCCACCTGGTTCTTGGTTGACCCGTGGGCCATTTGTCCCGTGGGTGTAGCCAGCACGGCCTGCCTTGCCGATAAGAATACTTTGTTGGCTTTCCAGTAATCGGAACCAGTGAAGACTCCGGCACTCGGGCTCAGCCCGAGTTGTCGATTACGCATTATAATGTAGAACGTGAGCTTGCTTGCTTTGTACATTTGTGCCACCACCCACTTTACCGATTAAGGTTGTTAGCTCGGGCTCTTTTCATTAGGTCTTGTCACTGTTCATATGTTTTCGTTCCATGTCTGGCATTTCGCGTTCATTTTGCAGGTGAGCTGGATAAAAAAACATCATTCGTAGCAGGCGTTCTCTCAAATACCTTCGCTCGCGCTGTACTCGAGCTCATTCGTCAGAGCCCTAGTTGCTCTCTTCAGTTAAGTATTTCTTCAAATATAATTCATATCAGATTGAATGTTTTTATGAAGCAATAATGTGCATACAACATTGGATTTAATTCCAATCTAATGGATAGTTCCCATTCGACAATAATTTCAAACGAACGAAAAATTGTCCAGTAACTCGGGCCAATACGAACAAGCCTAGTACGCAGAGGACTAACTGGTGTCCGAGTTGCCACGTAGTCATAGGCAAAAAAGGCAAGATCAACCTTTAAAAAAAGCCAAATAGCACCAAAAAAGCAAATACAAGAAAACACAAAGTGGCGTGAAGTAGGAGATTCATCCCAAAGCTTTTCGTCTGACACTCTTCAGGGGATATCGTCAGAATGAAGTGGAGATACTACCGAACTGGTTTA
>Ga0210059_1000565_pt1 | contig 48412 bp, 35 predicted proteins | sample Ectturendosymbi2_FD_188042 | JGI IMG/M metagenome (GOLD analysis project Ga0210059, IMG submission 188042) | Ecteinascidia turbinata endosymbiont from Florida, USA - Sample 2 (SPAdes) (version 2) | ecosystem: Host-associated > Tunicates > Ascidians > Unclassified | place: Key West, Florida...
TTTTGACCGCTTTTGAAGTTTTTCTTGTTTGAGTGACGTTTTGCCGACTGACTGGCCTTGGAATGTTTTTATTCTGCTGGGATTCCAGGTTCCGGTTCCCTATTTTGATTTGATTTTCGAAATCTGCGAGACTTGTAGATGTGAAATAAAGTGATCACTTATTTCAGGCTCAGCATTGGTATTTGCGTTTTTTTCGAGAGAAACACTGCGTCTTGTTTTCGGTGCTGCGTATTCTGCCAGAATGACGATGGTGGTAGATGGACGTGATATTTAGGCTACCTTGTAGCGGCAGTAGACAGTCTAACCAAGGCTTAGAAAACACAGCCCGTGCAAGGTTTGATTGAGGTCAGAGAAGGTAATCATGACATTCGCGAAACCGAGTGCCCACTGGTGTGGAAACTTGCAATCCAATGTTATCACAAGCGCTTTGTGGTACCATTTCTTTGTATGAGCGCGGCAGTGTTGGTAGCAGTTAGCTTCTAGTTAGAACGTTACAAAAGTACACCCTTGACATAGCAAAACTTTACCTTTAATGAAAGGAAGTTTTAACGAAAGTTTAAGGTCATGTGCCAAAGTTGCGGCTAGTTCGTTGCAATCTCAGATAGCAGTGGGAGTAATCACAAAATGAATATAAACAACGCATGCTGTAGAATTACAGTTACAGGCTGAGGCTGCTGTGTTAACCAGGATTGCTGGAAGAACTGGTGACCTGATGCAAGCGAATAAACTAAAACAAGCACTTTTGGTTTGATAAAATGTGAACACATGTTGGAAATTAGTCTAAAAGTTACATTTTGTTGTTGCTTTCTTCAGTTGTTAGTGTTTGTTCCATGTGATAGCCGAACAATGCCGTGCAGAACTGTGTACCTCGTTGCAAGGGCAATTACCCTAGTGGTCCGAAAGTACATGTTTTCAAATTTCCAAATGATGAAGCATTGAAGCAAAAGTGGATATATGCTATTCGGAGGGAGGACTTGTACCAACACGATACAGCAAGGTAAGAACGTATCGCATATGTGCTTTGCATGTGGAAACATGATCTTATGGTTTCATGCACAAAAGCATTCCAAGACTTGTTGCCAGGGCGGATCGTCTAGAGCAGGGGTCTCCAAACTTTTTTGTCCAAGGTCCACATAAGCTATTACACAACAGTTCGAGGGCCGGACATCTTGCGTAATTTGATTGCTTCAGGATATGTTAAATTATTAAATTATATATGTTGAATTCTACCAAATCAATTTCGTAAAAATATATTTTTTATTATTGTCAAAACGTCTTCGCGGGCCGGATGAAATGGCGTCGCGGGCCGCATTTGGCCCGCGGGCCGTAGTTTGGAGACCCCTGGTCTAGAGCGTCTGCCGGGCTGCAGCCCTCCCTGAAAAATGTAAGGCAAAAGATTCCGCAAAATGGCCAAACTCGCCTTAAGTCTGGATTTAGTTGAGAAATTTCACAACACAATCATTTTCGGTACTTCCGACACCATTTTGGCTCAACGTTTCCTAGGAATCCAACAAAACCAATGTTTCGCTCTTTTCCAACGACGCCGTTTATGTGATGACGTTTTCAGCACACTTGCCGATAAATTTGGCGGTTTCGGGGCTCTCTTCGGCACAGCCCTAGAGGAAAGAAACCAAACAATTGGCTACAAGAAACATGGTGGTATATCCGCCTATCGCAAAGCGGTTTTGTTATTTTGACGACGATTTTTTAAAGAAAAAACGGAGGAAGTATGATCTTGACTGTTTTTCACCACCTGATTTTCTTGGATATTGAATTTTATAATCAAGTTTAACAATGCTTTTACTAGCACTTTGGCGATATTGGCGGCATTGGATTCAAATCTAGTCGCCAATCTCGGGCTGCGAAAATACAGCCCTTCATTTATCTGCACCAGTAGGCTGAGCTGATGAGCTGTCTAGGGTTGGCGTTTGAAGATGTACGGCAGTAGTTGGTGGATATCATTCTTGGAAAACAAAAGGTGTGACTGATTTAAAACACTGAAATGTGAAAATTTTGAAGCATGAGAAGTCTGGCAAACCTTTCAGCATTCAAGTAGACCCTTAATTTTTTGGTAAGGTGCACATTGCAGCTATAATTTATTCAGGAAACTATACGCTTTTACTGTAAAAGCATAACAATCCAGTAAAAAAAACAAATTTTGTATAAAATCATAAACTATTTTAACTTTTTGGGAAAATTTAAACTTCATTTAAAAGAACATGATGAAAGTACCAGCTCAAAGAAAATTTCTGTAGCCTAGGTCTGCTGCCATGACACGGTTTGAATGAAATGCTAAGCTTTGTCACATTAACAATGACACCTTAGTAGTCGAGCGGAATGTTCCAAGCTAAGGATGCGAGTGATCCTGGGTTGGACTCTCGCTCTTACATCTTTGGTGGCACTGGTTATGCGTCATACTTTTGATGGAACTGGTTGGGTTAATTCTTTTGTGTTCTTGTTTAGGATTTGGGTTCGGTTTCATTAAACTGAAGTGAATATTTTTTATGTATCAATGAGGACAACTGAAAATTACCAGTTTCATAAGTTTAGGACTGCTGTAGTGACTGGAAACGCCACTATAAACAGCCAGGGGCAGGGCGACAATCCTGTTTGTTCAACCAGAGATGAAATGTTGCAGTCCTCCCGGCCATTTTCACCGCTGCTCGTGGCTGTTGAATGTTGAACTGGTGGAATTTCTTTTGAAACCTTGAAACAGAGAATTCTACCAGTGCATCACGATTGTCATTGATTGCTATTTGCTACAAAATTGCTGAGGGTCAAACTTCATTCACCTTGTGTAAAGGAGTCTGAGTCCGGAGTCGGAAATGTTTGAAAGGTCTGAAATTTTTGGAATGTAGTAGTCGGAGTTGGAGTCGGACATTTTATCTCCGGCTCTGCAACCCTGGTTCTATACTGCGAAACACTACCCTGGCTTTTTATCTGTAAGTTTTTTCAAAGCAGGTTCAAAGTTGGTCAGCTTAAATCGTGTGGCGTTTTCACCGGTCTTTTTCATGTCAAGACGATTGCGTTGTTTTGGAAGAAACATGAAATATATGTCGTGGGAAACTCCCGTAGTGATAATAGCTTAACTTTCCCCAAACTTCTGGAAAATACTCACTGCACTTGATCCAAAAATCTGATCATATGTGTTAATAAAATATGGCACGGGCTTCATCATCGCCTTGGAGCTGGAAGTTGACGAAAAGTTCCTGGATGTGGAATCGCATTTGCTCATATTAGTTAACCGGTAAGAAGGCACTTTCCCCAGTCACTTTCTACGTAATTCAACTTTCGGCGTCATCTCCAGAACGGCGTGACATCTTTACAAACCTCAAACTACAGGTGGCGAAGATGATTTTTTGGAATTCTTAGTTTAGTCAAGATGGTGATGGTTGGACTTACTCGTTAGTCTAAGTTATCCCTTTTCTAGCCTGCTGTATTGGTATGCACTAGCATTAGTCACACAGTACAGCTGTATAGACAAGCACAGCGAAACACTCGAAACTGATAGAAAAACACAAGCACGTTTTACAATATTAATGACTAACTGTATTTAATTTTACTAGCATTAATTGCTACGTACTGTAAATTGTCTCGCAACAGTTATTTTCCAGGTATTTTTCAATAGAATACACTTAGTTTCATTGGTTTACTCAAGTTACGAAGCAAAGTTTACAGAACACATGATAACGGACTACGACGTGTTTTGCTCACGAAGCAATGTTTTGGCAATGCTCTGCCGAAGACTATATGAAGTCTTGATTTAGGGCCATTTTGCTAATCATAAGATATCCATTTGGAGAGATTTGTAACAGTTCCCGACGAAAAATAATTAGGCTACAGTTAATCACAACTTTTGATTAATATCCCCCTCGCAGCGAAAGTCGATGTGATCTTGAAGATCCACGTTTACACTTTCAGTTCCTGTCTTGGCTGTAATGCTACTTGTATTCGGGTGCGAGCTTGCTGGAGACGTTAATTTAAAATGCAGTTGACTTTGTTTTAAATCCCGCAACTCTCTTCCCATGATGATTTGCTTTTCTATGACTTTGTTGTCAGAATTGAGTTGCTTTTGACATACTTCACATCTGACACGATGACGGGATGGTCGTTTTCTGGATCCTAGACTTGTCATGGCAACAATTACCTATTATAAATCTGGAAGGAAACAATGAACGTTATCAACGTTTCTGTAATAGACATTTACATGCTTGTTTCAGACTGCCACTTATTCCTAGTGAATCAACTAAAAGCACCATCATTGACAGACGAAAAAAATTTAGTATCTGAACAAATTAAGATTGTCCGAATGAGCCTGAAACCCCTGCCAAATCTGTTTTATAGTTGCCTTGCTTGTTAATTGTTTGGACAAAGAATTGATAGCGTCCAAGTATTGTCATTTGTAACACTGGTCCATATTACACAAACCGCTACCAGGGTTGGTCCAAGTTACACACTGCATTAACAAAACTAACTTCAAAACTTCCCTACCTCAGCTAGTCAGCTAAAATTTGATGTTAAGATCAATGCTGCAACAGATAACAGAAGAGTTCTAAAAAAAAACGAAAACCTGGCATTAGAAAAAACGAGGGTTGTTTCCAAATCAAAGTCATTTTCACCAGTCACGACTTTGGTCCACAGTTTGTGACTAACTGCTCAACGCGAATGCCACCCGGTGAGAGGAGGCACAAGCTGTCGTTGCTTCCCTTCGTCACCGTCCCCTGACTTGAAGAAATAGGCAAATTCAGATGTATTGACTATGAAAATGATTAGAGTCATACAATAATTGCACCTTATCAACATGAAAGGACAGATTTTTATTCAATTTGTTATTTTGCATACCTAATTCGTTTTGCACATTTCATGATTATGCTAGGGGAGGAACTCCCTTCCTTGCCTCCCCTGACGGCCCGTCACTGAGTTTTTATCATTCAGATTTTTGAACAACTTTCTTGCTCTGCAAAACAGAGTTGCCTTGAAACTTTTCACTGTGTTAAAATATTTTATATCTTTCAGGACTTTTGAGCAACTTGTGGCTTGCCCTGAAAAACAAAGTGTGTCCTGAATTCACTGTATTCAATATATATATTTTTGATCATTCCGAATTTTGAACAACTTGCGCTTGCCCTGAAAAATAGAGTGTGCCCTGAAATTTTTCACTGCACTGAAATATTTTTATTTTTCAGGATTTTTGAGGAACTTACGCTTGCACTGAAAACAGAGTTTGTCATGAAATTTTTCGCTGTATTTAATATACTTTTTACAGTCAGTATGTTTGAGCAACTTTTGCTTGCCCTGAAAAACAGAGTGTGCTCTGAATTCACTGTATTGAATGTATTTTTTATCCTCCAGAATTTTGAACAACTTGCGCTTGCCCTGAAAATTTTCACTGCATTGAAATAACGATTTTTGAGAAACTTGCGCTTGCTCTGACAACAGAAGTTTTCCTGAAAATTTTCACTGTATTGAATATAGTTTTTACATTCAGTATTTTTGAACAACTTGCGCTTGCCCTGAAAAACAGAGTGTGCCCTGAATTCACTGTATTGAATATCCATTTTTTATCATTCAGAATTTTGAACAACCTGCGCTTGCCATGAAAAACAGAAATTGCCCTGAAATCTTTCACTGTATTAAAATATTTTTTATCTTTCAGGATTGTTGAGTAACTTGAGCTTTCCCTGAAAACAGAGTTTGCCCTGAATTTTTTCAAGCCGGGGGGTGGAGGCGGTCGCCTCCCCCGCCTTGTACGCCATTGGTCACACTCTCAGTTGCCTTGGATAGTTACGTGCAGTGAAGCCTTGCACAGGACAATGCTAGTTTGACTGTTACATCACCAGTGCTATATCTTGTGCTTTATAACGTTTGTTACAAAACATGTGGAGTCGAAAGTGAATGAAATGAGTTGTTTCCAAAATGGCAAATTTATTTTATATTTTTGGAATTAATTCAGAATTTTAGTATATTCTAACCTGCAGAAATCGCCCCTTGGAAACTGAAATCCTTCCCCAAAGTTGATAAATCGTAAAATCGCACCAGGTATAAAATCGCTCTGTTGAAGGCCGTTGGTTTAAACTAACACGAAACTTTCTTGTAACTTTTATTGATAAACAAGTGTAGCTCCTTTTTCTGCGTTTCTCGTTTTTTCCTTTTAGACGTGACAAATAACGCTATCTTTGTAAGTGCAGTCGCAGTGAATTTACACTTTAAGCTTCATGACTCATTTTGTATTAACTCAATTGAAATCAACTACACAATCTTCCTTTTCCAATCGAACAATTTTAATCTCAAGATAAAGCTATCACGTTTACGAACTGTAAATGGCAACAATCAACTACAGTGCGTTTTCAGTAACATTTGTTTCTTCGTAGGTACTTTTTACAAAAAGGCGGTCACAAACGCAACGACAAGTTTTTCACCCGTGTTAAAACAAGGTTAGCGTTTAACAAAAAGCGTTGTGCACAGCAACGTTGAAACTGAATGAGCATCGCAAGCTTCGCTACGCGATGTCAATCTTTATAATCTTTGCGATTACAAATATCCGCCGGTATTTCCCAAGTGTTTCTCAAGTAATCTTTGCGATTACACATATCCGCTGGTGCTTCTCAAGTGTTTCTCCTCAACCTTACCCTTCAACTGTCTCCCTGCAATTGCTTTGCGCAATTGCCTCCGGATAGCAAGCCGAGATCGTGGAAGAACGACCATTTCACCTTTTCAAACAAAGAGTAGCAACATTTGCACTTCATAAATAGAGGTGTGCAAAGCAATCTTGATTGAAAGCGGTATTCACTATAAAGGGATGTAGTGCTAACAAAAAAGGTGTGGGAACCCACCCAAAGAAACTAGTCATTTTGAAACAGCTCTGAACTCATTTTGAAAAAAAGGTGTGGGAACGCCGTTCCCGCCCCATTCCACTCCTGTCACTATGTAAGATTTACTTTATGCTTTTCTGACATTGAATTTTGAAAATGTTTGCTACTTTCCAATATAATAAATCGTAAGAAAGAACAAGTTAACGGAACAGGCAACTTATAGTGAATTTGTTAAACTCTGCAAGAAAGACTCGGTTAGATTTACTTTATTACAGAAAAGGGTAAATCCAAATTAGTTACACTGCAAACGAAATGCGATCAGTTATCTGTAAAAAGTTTCTTGCCTTAAATCAGAGCCGTCGTAATAAATAATATTTGTCCGCTTTTGCTAAACTGAACTGTTCTGACTCACACCAGGTGGACTTAGTTAAGAATTTCTGCTAAATCCACTGATGAAAAAAAAAATAATGTCTGATTAAAAGACCTGAACAGTATTTCTGCAAAATATCTGATGAAAAAATCACAGTTTCCAGGACGAGGTGAACTTGCTGGACAAACAAAGATTCAATCGGATCCGACAGCAGCAGACACATTCACTGCCGTTTAAGACCCGCGTGCGCCACTTTTTTTACTGAACGTTGCAGCACCACAATTCACCAGCCGATTGAGCTAGAGAGCTGTTCAAACCCTCCACGGATACGGGAAGTCGTCTAGTTGAGATTTTTTTGCGGATGACTTTATAGTTGGGCTATGCTTTCGTATTTTTGGCCGACGTTTGTTCATGCCAAAAGCAGGTTTTCTTAGAACATTTTTAAAGCAAGAACTTGTTTGTATGTCAGCAGATCACCACCATTTGTTGCAGGCCCGTAGCCACGGGGGGGGCATTCGGGGTCATTAACCTCCAAATTTCTTTTGTGCCCCCCAGAATTTTCTTGTTCCCAGAAAAATTTGTTTTAAAAATATAATAAAAACAAAAATCGTGCCCCCCTAAAAATGTATTTTGCCCCTCCAAACCTCAAAACCTGGCTACGAGCCTGATCTGTTGCATTTTGTGAATTGGTAATTTCACTCCCAGTTAAGTCAATGTTTCGGTCTTTTGCATTAACTTTTGACTCTACGCAATCTTTAGTTATTGAATCTTCAGGAACAACAGAATCCAATAACTTTGTGATTCTGTTCCCTGCATAGTCATTATCCCAAACATAATCACACCCTTGACATTACATTTCCTGTTTCAAAGTCCACGTTGGCTTTATAAGAGCCAAATGCCCGGTCAAGGCGTTAGCTCAGTTAACAATTGTATGGTTGTTCAAATTTGAAATATCGGACATCTCACTAATCACTCTGCAATTATCTTTTCGAATAAAAAATATCTATGAGCGTACTTTTACTTCTTCTTAACAATGTCGCGGTCGTGTTGCGTATTATTAAGCCTTTTATTCATATCTCAGCTAAACTACGCAGGGATAAATCTCATAAAATCTTTACTCGCGTATTCTGGTCTCACTCCGTCACTCTCATGCTCTGCAATACGAAAGTGCATCTTATGACCGTTCATTGCAAGACTTCATTGCATTTTCACATCTCCAGTAACAGCGCCACTAGTTAGCGATAGTTTCAAATATGTAATTCTTACAATTTTTTTGATGTTTTCATCGACATACTGCTGTATAGGCAAATCTTGTGGTCTTCCGGATTCGAACGTTTATTACTTCGTGGCAGTTACACTCGTCTATCCGGTTGCTTCGTTTCTTCCGTCTAATCTCAGAAACTTACTGTTTCCACACCTACCTGACTAACCAATCGCACCTACTTGTCCTGAAACAACTTTTTCATTTATTCCTCAACCAAAAACACTTACAGACATTCATTTGACAAGATATTATTTAAGCTTCTCTTAAGTGAATTCTACTCTTGCTCAGACGACGACAGAGGATTTTTGTTGCATAGCAGTTTTTCAATAGGACCAGGATGTTGTGACATGAAGATCTCCGCTTCCGCCAAACTGTCACTCATTTGCATTCTATTCGTTTCTGGCAACAGTTGAAAAAGGATACCTAGAAAAAAGTAAATTTTTGTACGGCTTAAAGATTCTTAGCTTGATTATGCCTTTTGAAACCATTAGTAAGCAACGAAACATAATTCACAATGAAAACCTCTGGCTCCGTAAAGGGGTAAGGTTGTGTTGTATTAGAATTTCTAGATATATGCCCCATGGGTTTACGATCAAAATAGTTAACGTTTGCTGCAAAATTTGAAAAAATGCGCTAAAATTTTTGCCAACCTTCAAGTGTATTTTTGTGAATTTTTTGTCTAGCGAGTACTTTCGGCTTCAGTTTATGTTGTTTCAATTTTTTATCCCAATGTCAAGCGAAATTTCTGACTTGGCGAAATTTCTGGATTCCTGCCATGTGCACATGCACAGAGTAATGTTCTACATATAAAATACGCTGATAAAATTGTTGATTAGGGTTTAGGGTTTGGTGTTCAGGTAAAAGTGTCGGGTTGGGGTTTATGTTAGGGTTCGAAAAAGAAAAATAATTCAGGTCTAAAACAAAGTCCAATATTTTTCAGTTGTTATAGTTATTCCCGTACTGTAGCTTGTTGTGGGTATCTGACATCAAAGCAAAAAGTTTCAAGTCACACAACACACATCAATAAAGTAATCGTCAAACCTTATTCCTTTATTCAGAGAAGCAAAACAACTGACAAACAATAATAGGTCAGAAATTTCGCAGAGGTCAGAAATTTCGCTTGACCCGGATACCGACCATCTTCCCTCCGAATATTACTGTTTACCCCCGTTTTTAAGAAAAAGCTCGTGAAATGTGAACATTGTTGGATTTCAACATCATTGCAAATTTAACAAGTGATTATTACATGGAAGACAATTTAAACTGTCATTCAACAGACAATGCTTGTGACGAATTTTTCGTGTAACGCAGATTGGTTAACACCACTTGGACTCTAACATCTAACTTTCAGAATCACAGCAGTTTTTTTTATCACCACTGCATACGCTGTGGTCTTAAAGCGGGCGTCTAGCATTTTCGCATGTGAAGACAACCGTGGTCCATCACTTAACCGTTTCTTTAAAAATTCTTTGTATCATTTGCACAGTTGATTTCACATCAGTATCACATTTGTTTAAGCTTAGTCAAGCGTTAAAAGTCGGTGTTCAAAGAGGTTACAGGCTGTTTTGCGCAGCTAAAGGTTTGGAGATTGTCGTACGAATACATTTTCTGTTTCATTGGTACTGTACAGTGGGAGTGGCCAACTTATCTTCGACTGGGATCGACTGGAAAATTTCTTGACAACTCGCGGTCGGCAATAAAGTCACAAGTCGAAATGTCAAAATAAGCAATAAAAAGGAATATTGATTGGAAATTGTTCTTTTTAGGTATCTTGTCAAGTTAATTCAGAATCAGGCGTGATAGACCAGCTGAGACTCGGCGATCGACCGGTCGATCGCGATCGAACTGTTGGCCAGCCCTGCTATACAGTATATAAAACCGATGGACTAAGACGTTTCTTTGGTGAATTCAGGGATATCTAGAACTCCGGGATAGGAAACTCCGCCATATTTTTGTCTCAGTCGGACAATCGGATGGTCACTTACAGGTGCAGTTTGAGTTTCGGGTAGGTCTAGGCAGATGCGCGCAGTTTCGGTTTGATTCTCGACGCAGCTTACACTTTTAGCACAGCAGTTATGTTCATATAGGAACAATGTGCGTAGTAAAGTAGTTGTACTGTGTCTTATTCTTTACTGGCGTTTGATAACACGGAAGGTGCTTACGTCGTCAGCTGCAGTTTAAGATTCGGGCACCCAGGTGTAGGTAGTTCTAGATATCCCAGGGTGAATTTTCTCATAAAAATTTTAGATTATGCACACATTGACGGCTTTCACATAGATTTATGCATACAAATATATAGATTGTACAATTAAATCTCAACAAAATATTTGGTTTCCCCTCGAACTTACCTGCAATCAATGAAATTAACCCAAAACTTGTGTAGGGTAACGTTGAATGAAAAATACCAGTCATGGCTATTCCGGGAGCAACTATGGCTCCTAATCTCGCACAAGCACTTGCAAAATTTAAAGCTGTTGATCTGTTGTAACACATATTAACAGAAGACTGTTAATCATTAAACATTAAACATCAATAAAATCTATAATTAGAGAATAAAAATAAGAGTATTTCAAGGTATGCAGAAAACACTAAAAAATCGTACTGAAAAAAGCACAATTTTTACTAAGATTCTGTCATTATTAATGAAAATGACTGAAGTTGGCCATCTTTGCCACTATTGATACGATATATTTATTGTTAGTCTGCACAAACATGGGCATTACAGGGCCGTCCCCAGCGGGGAGGGCAGTGGTGCCCGGCCCCCCCATTTGAAATCTGTGCCCCCCCATTTCACGTTTGGCCCCTGGTTGCTACATACATCCAATACTGTATTTAAAAAATGTGGTTCCCCTTCTGGTTTTTGGCCCCTCCTTCTGGTTGTTGGCCCCCCCTGCTGCTAAATCCTGGCGACGGGCCTGGGGCATTACCAAGATTAAAAAAAGTGGTTGAAATTTATTCAGCATTTTAGGTTTGTTGTTTGTATGTACGTAACGTTTAGCACAATAGTAAACATAATACAGGTAAACATGATTGCATGTTGAAGTCTAATGATAGAATATCCTAATAAATGCACATGAGTTGAGAATTATTAATGAAGTTTACTTTATTCGCTATGAAGTGGCACCAATATCGAAGAATAGAAATCAACATCGAACGAAGCATCGCACTAACCAAATAGTTTTTCGAAATCTACGGGAACGAATACGTAGCAAATCAGATGATAAGTACTGTATCATCAAATAAAAATGCATGGATTTTGGCCTTAAAATTTTGTTCAGCGTTTTTCAAATGAGTGATTGCAACTTTTTTCTATTGAAACCAAATTTACAGGTTGAAGTGAAGTTTTAACTGAAAGTCCTATACCTTGAAGTAAATCTCACTCAATTTTATGTTATAATAGTTCTTTTGTCAACAATCCTACTTACGTGTTTTGAAACTTTAAAATATCTGCAAAGTGTTTAACTTTGGAGCATTGAAGTGTATACTCCAAAATGTCACCAAGTACAGTAGGCTAGTTATTTCCGACCTCATGGAACTTTGCTTCCCTAAACCAATTCTACGAATCTTCAAGATACGTCTTTGCGTGATTAACAGCGATTTACAATTACGAGCTTTACCGAAATAGATATGGTATATTTGTATATTCAAGCAACGTCTATAAGCTATGGCCTTGTTGCATCACTTATATCTGCGGGAACGCACTTGACATTGGTGAAACAGTGAATGAATGAAAAAACGACTTTGAAACATGCCTGTATTCATCATCGCTGTACAACGTTTGACGTAAATCTTGGCTGTTAGTACATGCACTTCAATATAAAATATATTGCTTAAATCATTTCAAATTTAAATGACCGCAGCTCAATGTTTTTTGCACTTGCGCTACTGAAAGCTTGATAAGAAATTTAGAAAAAAACTTTAGTGTAAAATATTTTGTCCGATCGTTTCTACGATACATTCACAGTTACCCAGTTCTCAGCAAGGTTGTGTTGTTCTATTCCGGTTTTCATAAGAATATTAACTGGAATAGCATATAATGTGAGAATCAGAGCTTTCTGTCTATTGCGTATCCTACATGTTTCAGAAAACCGTTTGTCGCATGCAAGCTAGGAACTCTTTCAAGTGCAATTACCTGATAACAGTTGGATAAACCTCCACGGAAAAGAGGTAAAGAGTGTTGAATGTTACGAGAGTGAAAGTTCTTCCGGTTAGGAACATGGTAACATGAAGTGCATGGATTTCTGCAATGTGAAAACATCTAAATAAAGAAAGTTTTCAATGTTGCGAAAGATAAAAAAAAATTGTTTTTGAACCAGTAATTTGTAACTATTTTTGAACGAATTTGTTTAATAATGGGAAAAAGATGGTTTGGAATTTTCACAAAAAAGGTTATCATTTGCTGATTCAGAGGTAAGTCAGCATCGGCCAAAATAATTATTGAAATATTTTGGCAGTTGTTTGCCTTGTTGTTAGCGCTGTGCCATCAACATTCTATCATGGCAACGTTTTGTAGGTTACTTATCCCTGGAAACAAGTTTAAAACTGTTTGAACATATTCAACTTGCTTTTATTCAAAGTGCGTCATTCTTTCAGGTTCACCTGCAAACTTTCGAGCAATTTCACATAAAACATGATGCTGACAATAGGGAAATATTTTTATAAGGCGGAGAATGAAGGTTTTGATAGCTGTGTAAGTGGTTTTTCCTTTTGATATATCACTGTGTGTTGTTTCCGGTGCTACAGCACTGGGGTATTCAGTAATACGAATACCTCAATATATTGCGTTGATAAAGACAGTGTTGAGTGCTTGCTATCCGGGTAATATTTCACTTTCTGCTGAAACAATTAAATTGGAATTCGTGACAAAATATCGAAATTAGTGGTATAGAAACCAACGGGGAAATATCTATGAAATTTAGTCGGAAATTTTTCGGGTTCCTACAGGTCCATACCGGCTACCTAACATTTTCCTTAAAAAAAACCCTGACTAGACAGGCAAATTATTGGGGGTGCGAAGGATTTTTGCCCGAATTTTCCCAAACTTGCCCTAAAGTATTTCGTGTGGCTTTTTCCTACAAATTTTACCCACAAAGATCATAAAGACCTTTGTTGGTGTGACCTCCTAAAAAGGTCTTCATGTGTTTTTCTGCAAACGTTGGGCGCCATTTTTTGATGTCGAACAGCGTTGTGCGCTATTTTTTCCCGGATTTTCAGGGATTTCGCCCGGATTTTCGACAAATAAAAACTTTTGGGGGTGGGCATTGCAGTCGCCATGTCTTTGCTGAGCAATCCCTCTAGTGCTTATCATAATAGCGGCACACCGCAAGGCAACTTTTCAAATTCAAAAGTACCTGTTTTTGTATATCAACAAGTACTTATAATTGTGCTTCTTGTGATGACTTCATTGACTCTCTAGCGAAATCGGTCGGCGAGTTATGGCAGCAACTGCCACAAACCCAGGGAAGTGGCTTTCGCGGTCATCCACTCATGTGGATAGCCTTACTACTTCGAAGCTGCTCGCTCATCCAGCTTTCTATATAATTCGTTCCAGGGACTTAAGACCAATCGTTGCTGCTACACATACAGTGTATATTAACATCAGGGGTGGATACAGGGGGGGGGGCTTTTTGGGGCGATCGCCCCCCCTAAAACCTACGAAAGTAACTTTGTTGGCCATGATTTTTTACTATACAGAAAACAGCATGTAAGGTCATTTTGTCATCCATTGTTTTGTCACAGCCGTGTTGTAAAGTATACTTCATCTCTCTTACAGTAATGAGCCCACAATGAGACTTGACTATATCAAGTATTACTGAAATCGCCCCCCCCCCCTAATGTTACGGGCTGGGTCAGCCCCTGATTAATATTGATGATTCAAGCTAATGAAAAGAGCATCATACCTTTGGGAATGAAGTACATCGATGTGCAGAACAGTCCGGTTAGGATGAAGGACCAAGAGATCAAGGTCCTACGTCCGACTTTGTTTGACAAATAAATCACCGGTGGGTAAACTGGTATGATTACTGCTCCCATTATAAGGGTATTGAGGTAAATGTTTCCTCCAACATTGGCAACGTTTAATGTTAATCCATAAAAAGCACACGAAGAGGCAAACCTGCATGCAGTACAGTTTTGTATGGAATCTGAGCATTCATTTCATTAGCTTCGACGTGTAAAAAGCGTTATGTTGCAGGAAACTGAAGGTGGCTGAAGAAAATACTGTTTCTGAACAAATGGCAAACATGGGTATAATTCATATTGTGTTATTCTTCTACATTGGAAGGAATGCGCCTTTGCTCTTCAAGTCTTTATAATGAAAACAATGAAAATGTAAGAATTTTTGAAATTTCTGCAGATCAAAGTACTGCAAGTTAATATTTCATCGCCATCAAAGCCCTACCTGTTGCACGGGGTAATTAAAACTTTATTTTTCCACATAATTTTGAAGCTCGTATCTACGAACATCCAGAACGCGTAGGTTTCACTGAACCAGACATTAGAGATGGAAATCCACAGGACAAAAGAGTTTCGGTATTTGGTTCAGCAAAAATAATAATAGGCAAACTAAACCCACAATAACGTGCAACAGTTACGTAACCTCGAGATACGCTCCTCTTGTGTTTTGAATATTAATGCGAACTATGAAATATTTTGAGTTACCAAATATTACAATTTCGAACATCTGTTACCACACTTAGGCAGGGGTGTATTGCTACGCATCGGCACTCGAACACCACCTGACGTTTATGATCATGGATTGCATATCCTAATCCTTGATTTATGGTTTCAACCATAAAGTAAGAGTTAGAAGAAATAGGGCCTAAGTCAAATTTGAGTACAAAGAAATTGCCTATAAATCATTTTCACAAAATTTGTGCCAAGCCTTACAGTTGTTCATTAACTCAGAACAACAATTAATTTAGTGTTAACTCCACAATGAGGATATATTCAAATCCAGGACCACACACTGATGAGTTGTCGTCTAGCTCGACTTCTACAAATGCTTGAAGTAAGTTGAAATTCTTTGTGCTACAGCAGTTTGGGTTTTGCAGCTCAAGCCTGATTAGGATTTCATAAAACCGGAATCGATTGAATTCTCTGCAAATCGGAACTAACATTAATGTTGGTTGGAATTTTTATATCTTGAAAATTTTCTTAGAATGATGACCTTCACAAAAATTATTTTGATTATTTAGTTGAGCAGTTTTGAAGAAAAATAAGAGAAAACACACCCCAATAAACAAAATGTTGGTGTTTTAATGGGAAAACTTTCCCTGAGAGAGAGAGAGAGAGAGAGAGAGTTTATTGGCACAAACATTAAACAGTTTCATGCAAAAATAAACTTAAGGCGCTAGGACACCGAAAAAAACCTGCAAAACAGGTTGTCTCGTCGAGAACCCCTCGAAAGTTGAACCTGATTGAAGTTGTTTTTTTCTATCCTGAATGTTCCAATTACCGACGTCTTTTTTTTTAAAGAATCCCACAAAACATCTTTAAAAATACAAGTCTCAGCTCTCACTCAAGGATTTAGCTGCACAGAAAGTTCAAATGATGACTTAATGAGCGTATTCAGTGAGTCACCAAAAATTAGTTGAAAAATTATACATCTGAAAATACAAGTTTCTGCAGAAATGTATACGAGCGCGCTTACCATGAGTATGCTACGACCAAGGTTAACTTTCGTAGCTGTGGTGTTCGCAGAGTATCAACCATACCGGGATTTTTTGATGCCTTGCCAGAAACAAGTACTGTGTTTTCTACCTTTGAATTGTCATCGTGAAGGTTCAGGTTTTTGTTGTTACTTTTATCTTCATCGTTTTCACATCTGAAGTAGAAAGTAGAAAAAAATAATAGAAAACTAAACACATCAAAACTGCTTTGATTTTCACCAGGATTTAACCTTGTTGTTATGGTACATATTTGTCAGATAATTTGTTTTATTAAATATCGATTTGTCCATGCATCGCAAGCTAGTAGATCGAGGTATAGAGGGGTTTGTATATTTAGATTCATTTTCAAATGATGCCATATTAGCCTAAAGCGATATTCGTAGCGAATTGGCTAACATTCAGTGATAAATCTCCTACAGGCTGGAATCTAAATTTAAACTGATTTTGCATATTACACATTTTTTCCTTGGTCAGATCTGACTTTTGAAAATGTTTTACTTTCAACTGAGGACAAAGATCCGCTTCTAGTAAAGATCTTTTCATTATTGTCAACATTATTAGAAGTTTGCAAACCTTGCGCTTTTTCACAAACCCCTACTACAACTTGTACGATAAAATTTGTTAGACTAAATTATTCGTCCACAGTGTTACGTTTTATAGAGCCTGAAAGCCGTTGTGCACGGTAGACGCTCGTCAATTGACCATGCTCTTGGCATTTGTACAGTGTGACTAAGATGCTACCTTTTTAGTGTGTGTGAGTTAACCTTTACGAGCTTGGGTGACGAATCCTTCGTATATTGCACAGTTGCTTTGCTGCACAATTAAAGGTTTTCACAGTTGTACAGTTGCATAAATGCACAAAACAGCTCCATAGTTACGTTCCAGCTAGTCTATCTTCTGATGTGAATTCTCGTGAGAAGCCACGTGTCAGTGTTCCCATAAGCGTCCGCGAGTACTTTGAAGAGAATTACTCCACTTCTACACTTGTGGGTCAGAGATGGGTAATTGCAGTGTGATGCCAAAGAGGATTTCATGAAAGTAGAGCTGTTCACAATGTTCAGACGATTTCACGTCTTCGTAAGGCCGGGGTCTCCAAACTACGGCCGGGGGGAAAAATCCGGCCCGCGAATTTCATCGAGTAGACAGAAGACGAACTCAAAGAGATAATAATGAAAACATATATTTACGAAAAGTTTTTTGATTTTGCAGAATGTGACACATCCTGAAAAACTTGGACTTTATTTTTTCAGCGACAAACTTCAATGTGCAAGTGGCAAAGTGGTTCAGCGCTTGCATATTTGCTAAGTATTTCTTTCAAAATAAACTGTTACTTCATCAAAAGTGGATAAATCTTTTTCGACCACCCTGTAATCAGTTAGTATCAAGGGTCGAACACGCGATTTAGAATATTGGTTAGATGTATGCAGCGGTATAATTTTCAACGGTTGTGCATGATTATAGGCGAAATTTTTCACACTTTACATTGAATACAGATTCTTTATATATTTCGGTATTTCACTTACGTTTGGCCCAAAAGTGTAACCGATTTCTTGTTGATTTCAGCAATTTTTTGTAATATACAATTGGCCTCATCGATCTTTCCTTTTGTAGCTAGCCACCTCGGAGATTCGTCCAGATACCTACATTAGCAGATCAATAATAGCATTTTCAAGTAGATAAAGGCTTTGAAAAACGTCAGACAAACCCTATTTGCAAAGCAGGAAAACAAACATATTCTCGTGCTGCACTTCTCTCTGAAATGTTATTTTCGCTTAATTTTTAGTTTTCGATCTCTTCTGGTCAACGTACCAAGAGATAAACACTCCCAACAGGTAAGATGAAGCAACAACAATTTCAAAAGTGATCCACTGGCGTACAAAGTAACCAATCCCGACGAGAACAATCATACCCACAGAATATCCACAGGCAATGATTTGCACCATCGTTGATCGTTGGTCCACGCGGGTAGTTTCCGTTGCTAGGAAGACATAAATAATTTCGAAACGTTCAAAAAATCAACTTGTATTAAAATGATATTTGGCTATTTTTGATAGCTAACCGTGCTAAATGGAAATTCCAAAATCCGTCTGGGAGGCGTATTGATGTGAAAGGTACGATATGTTTAGTATTCTGCAGTAGGGTGGCTGAGTTTGTTTCTTTGTAAAGTTGGTAAATTTCGCGTGTTACCTTTTGTGTTTGTTGATTTCAGTTAGTTTTTAATTTACATGCACTTCACAGTAGCGTGGATGCCTATGTTGTGGGAAAATATATATTCTCTTGTACACCATGAGGTCATAGTTATTACTGAGAAATGTTGCCCTTGAATGAGAGGTTTCCGCGTTTGTTCAGTCAAACAACCGATGAAAAAATATTAACTGAGAATTTGGAAGTGGGGCTGATACTCGTTTGTAAGTAATGAAAAGTTGAACGTTGTTCTGTTGCCTCGTAAGTCACGCTTTTTGCTTTCCCACCTTGAACAGACATCGAGGTAAGTTTGACTTTTTATGCTTCGACAGTAGGAATGCAATGGAAATGTATTGCTCTTTTTAATCAGGCAATGAAACTTTAGTGAATCAAAATCACAAGCCAATCCTTTTTGCTTGAGTAATGCGGGTCTGCAAACCAATGCGCGCAGCGTGCATTGTGTTACGTTGTGATGAAACTCTGTACTTTAGCGAATTGCAACGGAAGTTTTGTGACTTGACGTGTCTTGCTGACGTAAACTCTGCTTGATAGCGTATGTGTCAGAGTTGTAATTCGGGCCGGGCTCTGGTCGGGTTAGAGCTTAAATTTGCCAAAATCTTTCAGGCCGATTTCAGGCCTGCATGTAACATTTTTTTCGTAACGACTTACACTTTTTTCGCCCGTTACTGTTGAAGCAATCGAGTCAATTAAATCTTCAACAAAAAATGATTGATTGTGAATTATTTAGTCATAATTTGTTTGCTACGACACCAGCACCCTTGAGTCACTCGGTAAATTTGACTTTCGGATTAAATAATATGTCGGGCTCGGGACGGGTTCGGATTTCAACACATGAGGCGCGTTTACAACTCTGATATATGTCCCTCAGGTACTCACACAAGCACACAAACAAACTTGCTATGTACTTTTCACCCTCTTCGGAGAGGAAGGTTCTCATGGTTTAGTTTTTCTTCGAATCGACGGTTTTTTTAATTCTTCCACCAGTTTGGTTTCTAACAGTCAAATGTTCACAGCAGAAAGTTGTGATCATTCGCGCAAGAAGGATTTTTCCAGGGGTATCCAACGGTGGTGAATTTCATATTTCCAACTCCGAACTAAGAGAAAAGCCTGTTTTCACTAAAACAGCAAATTATCAAATTTCAAAACCTTCCTAAGTTTTGGCCCCCTTTCCCCCGGTTCCGCGCCCGTGGTTATAATCAGTGATAAAAATTCAAGAGGCATGTTTCCCTATTCGTGTCACGAAATTCATTGACTTGTTTGCTGTCAAGAAAGTGTAGTTTTTGATATTCATACGAAAGAATAAGCACAATGCAATGATAATTTTCAATGGGAAAACTGGCAATATCCGAAAATACAAAATGTTTCAAGCAGACCTAAAATGTTGATTGCAGTTACGTAAGTTCACAAAACCGAGTCAAGCATTACATCGCTTTTTATAAATGTTCAGGCCGTAGTCTTAAGACTATAAAAAAGAATCTTCGTTTGCAGGATTCAAAACAGTTCGGTCAGTTTACTCTCACGAACTATTCTTTACCGAGAACATTGGTTACTGGTGCCACAAAACAAACGAATCCGATCAAAGTTCTTAGGAAAGCAAACACCGCAAATGAAGTCGCAAACACCAACAAATATCCACTGGCCACAGTCGCGATGTTCATGAAAAGGAGGACTTTTCTTCTTCCAAACCTGGTTATAAAAAAAAACAATATAACTTATTACGCTCCAGGACATATTTGAATCGCTATGGACAATTAGTTTGTAAACAGCTGCAATAAAACCTGGTTCGCAAAAAGGTTGTGTTATTTGATGAACGCGTATAAAGGAAACGAAAATATCAGCCATATACTGTGTGTGTTATTGGTGCCAGCATATGTGGTCTTTAACGCTTTTTGAGTGTTTGTTGTGTTTACACTGTTGAACATGAAATCTTTTTCATTTGTAGCAAGACATTCGGTATATTTTACTCCTTAAATATAGTAAACGGCGTGCAACACCAGTTCTTTCCTTGAATGGCGTAAATGTCAAGTTAAAGTCGAAATTGAGGCTGGGGAAAATTTGGCTTCATCAAAATCTTTTTTATATTAAAGAACAAGGTACGAGTTTGTTTCATTACAAATCGGCTGCTAAAAATTGTCGATTGCTCAAAAACGCGCTAAATTTGTTTTATGTTGTTAAGATGCGCTCGGTACATGTTTTGTGATCGGCCCGTAATGGTTAAAATTTCAGTGAGAGTGCTGGTTGATTTAGCGTTTGACCTTGAGCAGGGTAATACCAAGACCTTATAAATTGATAGTGCGACCTCACTGCACGACCTACAAAGTTCATAAATGTCTGTTAGGTCAGAGATGCAGCCAAGTGTGGAGCCTAGTTGTTAAAGTTTGATTTGCTATCGGAACAGTTTCATTTGGGATGTGTCCGTGCGGATGAGTGATTGGCAACCTCTCCATCACCTTGAACAAACCTCTGACCAGACGTCGCTAAGTTTGTGGTACTGTACATTGATCATTCGTATCCATTATAAGTTCATGTATGGATATTTTGCTTGCTTCTGCTATCAGTTAACATGCCCCGCGATTGAATGAGTTCAAGTTTATGGGGTGCGAAAATATAACGCTTTTTTAACTTGCATATTTTGTTCTAATCATAGACACATGTATCAAAAGACTCGGATTGTAGCCTAGTTTCCAGTAAAAACTTCAGCGAAATACTACCACCTAACGGTTGGCGTCCAGGGCCAGGCAAAGTGGGCCAAGGTGGCCTAAAAGTCCTCCACTTCTGACGTCACTCACAAAAAAACCGCACCCCCCAAGCAAAAAATTTTTTTTCGAGTGCAGACTAGAAGACTTGCCGTGTCTTTTGAGACTTTTTCCGGATCTGTAGAGCATACTGGTCCGGAGAAATTCCCGCGCAAAGCCACGTGCGTTTAGGCGTTTTTTTCCGAAAATCCCCGAATCCTAGCGGACGTCAAAGAGTTTTGTTGTAGTGGTTTGAAATGTAGTGGGCCTTCAAAGCTACTGAAAAGGTGATCTGGGCCGCGATAAAAAAGTTTTGCCGACCGCTGGTGTAAGGTGACAACTACAAATAGTATTCAAACTCAGTACGGTATAACGTTGGACGTGCAAGGCGACAGGCACAAATACCGGTAGTATTCAACTCAAATATTAGCACCATATAAACACCCACCTAAAATAAGCGCCCATGGTCGGACTAAAGACTGGGCGGCTTTCCGGAAAACCCTGGTAAGTCTAGATTTGGCTTCTTTAAGTGAAAAGGTTGAGAACCACTGCTTTAGATTAGTGTTTATTGGCTTATCCAACCACGCGGACCCTTATTTCTTAGCTTGGTAGTCACTAACTGTTCAGGAGAAAGGTCTGTTTCAAGATTCAAAAGAATTGGAAATGAATTAAAGGGTAATCAAGGATAGGTTGTCCGTAGCAACCATTCGGTGCAGTGACAAACTTAGGTAAACAAACTCTAATGAATTCCTTGATGATTTTGTCATGAGGAAGGCCAGGAGAAAATATTTTTTAATTGTATATTGTACTCTGCTCAGCCTTACTTGATTCGATGATTGCAGCTTTTCATTTCTGAATACGCATTTTAATAATGACGGCATAGGAGAACTTCGAAGCCCACATCCTTTCGCGCGACGTCTGAAAAACTAACAAACACGCGAATCTTGATCCTATGAGTTGCTACAATTTGGGTGCGCATTACTTGACGTGTTTTGCTCGTGTGCGCGTGAGATTTTTACAACCGTGGTAAGCGAGTCGCAACGTGATCCTCACGCCATTGTGCTTTAACGTATTTATACCGCCACACATACGTGTAGTGTGTTTGGTTTTTAGGAAATTGTATATGTTGGATGCTAGTACTCAGCACAGATAAAAAAAGATGTGGAACTTAAAGCAGGCCATGTGTTTTGTCAAAAATTTAACCGTGACCATTGTGGTTGTTTCGCCCGTGGAGAATAAAAATCCTCCCGCCAGCCAAGCACGATTTCTACAATTCCGTGTAATGGAACGCTTTCGTATAGACGGCAGCAACAAGCGCAGTGATGATGGCCACTCCAACAAGGATTGACAAATTATATATTGACCGTACTGTTAGAGCGACAATATCGTCATTTTCGGCTTAGCGCAAATTGATTAACCCTTTTCCAATTTTCCCTCGTGACAGTGGGAGATGGGGCTTTACCAGTGGATTAGCCTAGGGTCCTCGAATCAGCTAACTCCGGCCCTGATTAGCGTGTCACTTTCGTTGCGGAGAAAGTTTTTGTAATTGCAAAATAAAGAATTACGTGTAATTACCTGTCGGCCAATTTGCCGAAAACAAGTCCATTAAGGAAAACACCTGTCATGTAAGCCGACTGTAGAAAGTAATTATACCAGGCTTTGTCGCACACCATGTCGAAATCTTCGCTCACTGATGTTTCAACTGTTCCGTCAGAAGTAAATATGTGTTTACTGCACGCTTTCACCTGTAAGATGGTATGTTTACTATCAAGGTACTAAATATTGCAGTCTTTACGTGAACTTAAACTCATGCAATGTGAATACTGTCGTGGCAAAATATTACTGATTGACAAACCACGTGACGCCATCCAATAGAGTTCAGTTGATATTTTTAATTTTGCTTTAGCATTTCAGTTGGTCGCCTGTTGCAAACTTTCAAATGTTGAAACGAATGGCAAACAGGTAGCATTTGCTAAGAAAGGAGTCCTTTTCGTTTGAAAACGTTCATTACAGCATGTTGACAAGTGAATTCTGATTTAGATCTCAAATTAAATTACCAATTTGAGAGAAGGATAACGATCAAGTTTCAGGTCAAACGTTAGAAAATGAAATGGTAGTTATACAGTACTGTTGGAAGAATTTAATACTTGTGAAAGACTTCCTTTGCAAGACTGAAAATATCTCGCAGGGAATCAAACGCTAAGATATCTTTCTAAACAAAGTAAATCTTTTCACCAGCAAAATCGCTTCAACTTAACCATTTGAGAAAGAGTGAAACAAGTTGCTGTATTTGGCAAACTCGCTGTTGTACGCCTCATCGGTGTACCTGGAATCGTTCGCCGTCATATTGATGCTCTTTTGCATTCTGTGTAACTATTTCTTTGTGCTTTGATATTATGCGGATCCGGAATATTTCTGCTTTTTTTGTAACTTTGTCTGCAAGCACACACTGGCAGTAGTTTCAGAAATTCTGTTACTTGCGTTGGTTTTGGATAGAACTTAAAATATTGCTTGAGATAACGTAAATTCAAATTTCGAAGGAATTGTACACGAGCAACAAAATGCGATAACAAGCAAATGCTGCTTGCAAACCTCTTTGCTTAAATTAAATGCCTGTTCGTCTTTCCATGATAAACAAAGTTCAGATCTTTCGTTTCTGCTGAGGTTCAACGAGTATCTGCAAAAAATGAGCGAATAATAATTTCGAGCTTTTTGCAAACAAACCCTGCTTTTGAATTTATCATCGTTATTTATGTATTTTGGTTAACAAGAAAAAGAAGAAAGTAAAATGCGAAGACGTTTGCATTTTATGCAAAACTTTGAGGTTTGTGAGCATTGGGATTTTTACAAAGTGTTTCAAAACTTTCTCCAAGTCGGTTGTTGAATTAAAATGTTTTGCTGTTGAATTCCAAAGCAAAACTTTTTCTTTACGTTGGGGCTGAATATATCTACTGTATTTTTGAGTGCGATGATTTAGTAACACTAATTAGATATTGAACTTTGGCTGTGGTCTTTCCGCAAAGCTTTTTTGAATGCAAAAAATTATGTTAGTAATTTTGTTGTGTCACTGCAGAGCCGGTAGATACCAAAAGTTGTTAGCTTGCTTAAGTATCCTTGCAGCTACTTCACGAGTTTTGGCAAACTGTAAAGTGAAAAGCATAGGTGTACGAGCAGGCAATTTTTTGGGTGGAGAAGGAGATTTTTCCCGAATTTCCACAAATTTCCGAAACACTTTTATGCGATAAAGTTTGTCCTGAACCTCTTCTGTTCCCGTTAGTTACTCATCAACTCTCGTAAACTAAAACACGAGGATACTACAGTAGAAACAGTTTGTTCATTTTAAGTGCGCAGTATTTTCATTGTGTTTTCTATGGCATAATCAATTTGTATTTACACACTCAACAACACAAAGGTAAAATTTTATTAATATTGTTAAAAAGGGCCGAAACATCTCTGACCGAATTTTTTGGTATTTTGCCAAAAAACTTTTTGACATGGAAAAGCTTTTTAGTGTCTTGCCTTCATTACTTGTAAATCCAGCTCCTACACCACGAGTGAAGCATTTACAAAAATCGCTTATTAATATTTCAAAACAATTCAAAACAAATTTGATTAACACTTTCCATACTGCTGTTTCAATGCCCTTGGATCTGACTGATATTTTGTATTACCCTGTAGTGCACTTGTACTAAACCTATACGCCGGGTTGCCATGCCGTCCTTATTTCTAAGCATTGTCCGTTTTTTGAAGGTCTGTGGTTTAGAAAAAGTTTCTGTCCTTATTTCTAAAATGTTCTTATTTTGTCCTACATCCTTATTTTATGTCTTATTTTCCCCTCAGCGATGCATTTGTGGAGAGGGTGTTCGACTTGTTTCGGCACAGTGAACCAGAGAGAGAAACACCCTCAGCGAAAGGACAATCAAGGCAAGTGAAAGTAAATCTAGAAAAGAGCTCCAGTGAGATACACAGGTAGTCACTACAAAACGAAGCATTGGTGAAGCAGACCGTTTCTAGTACAATATACGACTGATTACTGACAACAACAATTTCTGTTCATTTTTTTCTTATTGTATCCCGGTTGTCCTTATTTTTCAGTCCAGATCGATGGCAGCGCTACCTATATAGCATTCACCGCGCAATGGAGATGTGACCTCTTAGTTTTCACATAGGCTCATCTGAAGCAGCGAAACTAGTATTTGGTCACGAATTGTAAGTTCCAAAATTTCTAGCGACGATGAATGAATTTGACGAGAAATTAGATGCAATAATCTAATGCGGCTTGAGTTGTCGGCAAATTTATTTTTGATATTTAGTGTAGTTCATAACCATAAGCAACTTAATGGTTATATTTTGATACATTAATTGCTGCGATAAATTGAATTTGAGAAGACGTCAAATTCATGGAGTGACGTTTTTCACGTGATTCAACTGCTCACGCAAGTCTATATTATTTCAATTTGTGGTTGTTATGTCTTCGAAGCATCGTGCCAACAACAAACTTAAGGTTATCTCTTGGAGATTTATGACTCTCATGATCAGTCACACTTTTTACCGTCTACGTTTAAAAATAAGAGGTATATTTCTCAATTACCAACAGGGCGGATCCAACCAGGAAGGTTTGGGGGGGGGGCGATTTTAGTAATATTTGTTAGTCAAGTCTCACAACGGCTTCACTAATGTAAGAGAGATGAGGTATATTTCACAACACTCCTGTGACAAAAAATGGACGAAAAAATGGACTTATATCGCGAATGTTGTTTTCCGAATTGTACAAAATTATGGTGAAAAAAGTTACTTTCGTAGGTTTTAGGGGGGGCGATCGCCCCAATTGCGACTAAAGATTATCAATTAATCTTACGTTTCTCAGTACTGAGGTTATATAAGATTTTTATCTGAATGTTTTTGGGCAGATTTTTCGATACGTGTTCACGTTTTCATGTAATCTGAGCGGTTTGATAAATTGAAAATAAACTTCAGTTTACCGTGGATGTAGAAGAAAATTTGACTATAGACACGTGTTTCAGAAGCATAACATTTTGAAAGCATTTTTTTTGTTCTGTGTATAGATGCAAACCTCTCAGATGGTTAAGCACACGGAGAAATTTCGATATTAAAGTATCGTTTACCTATAAGCAATTGCGTGTAAAGGTGTGTATTATTTACCTGAAATGTCAAAGCATTTCCGTAAATCACGAAGCTTTTTTCTTGTGTTGAAAAGTCACGCTATTTGAAACTTGCTCCAACTTTGGTTAATAGGCTTTTTTACGAAGACGTCTCTGCTAATTCTGTTAGAAAGATTACTGGATTCTAACCAGATAAATCGCTTTGCATTGAAAACAGCTACGTTTCTGAGGAAGTTTTTTTTTAATTTGTCAGTAAATAAACCTATTGTAAACCTAATCCGTGTGCGCTAGCTATATCAACACTCCAGATTTTAATAATGGGGTATAAACAATAGCAAACGGATTCAGATTTCATTTGCTACAAATTTATAAAATATTTAATAAAAACTTAGTCATCTTGCAATGATTGTTTAAAGCAAACGTAGTACTATATGAAGATCAAGATATTTAATTGATGGCCGTTTTGTTCAGACAATTCAAACTTCATTTTCTGGTTACATTAGACATTCTCGCAATGCAAATGTAATCCACGAGGCGTGAAATCCACCTTCGATCAAACTACTTTCTGAAACAAATGTCAAAGAGACAAACGTACGAAAACTTACTGCAAGCAGTGATCCGGAGTGTTTTCATCTTTCCTTGGAATAAAAGAATGAGTGTGATTTCTGAATGAAGAGACGTTGCAAACCTTGGAATATGAAACAGATTTCGATCGTGGTCCTAGCATTTACCACAGGACTATCAAGCATTTCTGATTGATTTTCGTTGAACTTTTTTTGAAGGTTAAAATGTAAAATTCACAGCGACATGCACAAACGTTCGTATCCTGATTGGTAATTTTCAATGCACATAACAAGTTTTGTGAAACCAAGCGAAAGTGCTCTGGAGCAGCAAGTCAGAGGGGTGAGTATAAATAATAAATATTCTTGACGTCAGCAGTAGATCAGTGCATTCAGAGAAGTGATACTTCAAAGGATTTCCCAGGAAAATCATTCGTTATTAGCTTTTTTGTCAGCGAGTTGAAACGCACAACCTTGTTTAATTAAAAATTTCCTTAAGACTTTTTGCAAAAAAACGAAGTTACGGAAAAGAATAACCAGTGTTACTTGTTTTATTCTAAAACAAGACGAGTTCCAGCCTTTGCGGCAAGCTGTTTGAGGAATTTCCTGCTTGTTAATGCATAATGAAATTACTGCATGTTTCACTCTAAGTGTTTTAATTTCATTATTGAAAAAAATCAGAATGGAATCTCAGCAATCCTTGCGACTACGTGCCGCTTTTGAATACTATAGTCATTTAAGAAGACAAAACGTGTGAGATCTGACAAGAAAATAATTGCACAAATCAAACAGAACCAATTATTTAGTTTTGTTTTGAAATTATTTGTTTAATTATTTTATTCGTCATAAGTTCTCACGTTGGTAAAGATCAGCCAGTTTGTTATACAACAACTTTTAGTTGAATTCATCAGGTATGGCGCATTTATCATTTGGTTGCTCCAAGATTAGAATTTGGAATACAAAACACCATCTGCGCTTCCAATCGCTTACTTACACTGCAGTAAAGGTTTGGATATTGGATTTAACATGTCAGTGTAATTTGTTCAATACATGTGAGTTTGAACATATATTTTATATACGTCGTTTTGACTTTAAGCAAGTTTCAGTAGTGTTATTCTCTCTGTGTCACATGAAACGAACTCAACATTTAAGTACCAAGATTCATAAAAAAATCTGAAACTAACTTCTTCCAGCAGTTCCCTCATTTCTGGATCGCAGGCATAAGGCATAGGATAAGCAAGAAATATCGTAGACAAGGTATGCAAGGCCATGATGCCCAGGAGAATGTGACCTAAAATCATATTTATCTTCTGGTATCGACCCCAGCCAAGTTTTTGTATGATTTCGTCATAGTTAGACATTATTTTTACATACGAAGCTGAAAGAAGAAAAAGTTTGTCAAAATATGTGATTTGAGAATAGCCACAAATTTTAAACATTTAATTTCTTGGTGTTTGTTTTTACTTTACTATGCATATAAATATTTTTTCTGGTGCAAAATTCAGGCTGGCAGTGGATCAAAAAAAAGAAAATACTGTTACGTAACAAAATAAGACAGCAATTAAAAAGGCGTCACCGAAAAGATGTGAAAGCTTTGTTTGAGTACATTTTGTGAACAAAAAACGCAGCCGAGAAACAAGTGTTTAGTACTCCTTAGAAAGTTTTTAGCACAAATCCGCCGTCGTTCTGTATTGCAAAATGTTCAGCTCATACGAAAACATTGCATATAGTAATACGCCTTGATTTATTATTTGGCAGTGACTTAAAAATTATGCACTACCTTTGTAGAAGGTGGAGAGTAATACGCAATATTTCTGTCAACTTCACAGAAAACGTTCGAAGTGTGATAGAGGTATCTGTATTTTTGATGACCTTGAATAATTATTTTCATGTTATGCTGAAAACAACAAAACGTCAGAAATTAAATTGAAAAATGCTTATCACTACACCCAATGTTTTGTAACTCTCTCAACTTCATAGTTTTCACTGATGTTTGATCTCTCATTCGCAACTGGCCACTCACAGCTGTTGTTCAAAAACGAAAAACGTTAGTGCTTTCAGGAAAGGCCACTGGGTGAAATGAGTTATTCGTTATCGGCACATCAGTAAAAGTCAAGAAAAACGTTTCATTCAGAAAAGATCAATTCAGTCACGTTTTTCGGTCAAGCTTCTCAGGTTCAGCGCAGTTTAAAACAGCATTGAAGCAAACGAATAAGCGAAACATCCTACATTCAGGAGCAGCAGCGTATCTATGCAAAGCGGCGTCCATGGTCAAGTTTACATGCGCGGTCAAGTTTAAATGTTGAATTTGAGGTATAGACGCAACATTTACGAAAATAAACCATGAAAAAAAGAAAAGTTTTACAACGGAAAATATTTGTGTTTATTCTTGCTTCAAACCAGTGGTTCTCAACTTTTTTGGCTAGCGCCCCCTTTTCCGACAAGATTTCTATCGCCTCCTACCATACTCAACACGCTCGGCATGACGCGACGAAGAGTATATTCAGGCTCCGGCCTGCCGCTCGTCGTCGTAAATGTGATTTCCATGCCCAACACCCATATCAACGCAATTTTTTCGTGCTGTACATTTTGGTATGCTTGAACATGAGAAAGAGCACAAAAATATATTTCACGATAAAACTTAATTTGGTACATTAACTCATTTAACAGTTTTAACTGTGTCCGAGGTTTGGAACGGCAATAAGCATCTAACCAAGTAATACAGCTATGATGGCATGAGATGGTTGTTCTTGGTGAAGGGATAGCAGTTCTCGACATCAGGCTTGAACTCTCAAAATAAGTCGTAGATCCCCACGTTCTCAAATACCAGTCTGTTTCTGTGCTTTGAAAAATGAAAGACGACTGCATTGAAGCCCTCTTGCGCTAAATATGACGTTGGGAAGGCAATGAAATAAATCTTCGCTTTGTACCACAATACTGAATAGCAATCTGAGACTTTCTTTTGCAACCAAAAATCCTGCTAAGATTTTCTGAAATTTGGTCGCTGCACAGTGTCATTTCGGATTGTAAGCAGTTCTTCCTCGACCACTCCTGTTTCTTCGCTATCTACATCTTAGAAAGCATTGATCACCCATCTGGTACCTAACCATCAGTGGCGTGCAGAGGGGAGGGCGGACGGGCATCCAAAGAGCGAAATCACAGAAATTAAAATGCTTCAACTAGATGATTTTTCCTATTGTAAGGCTACTAACACGTGCTGCATGAATTAAAGTTTTTGAAACATTTTTTGTCAACACTAGTTTTACTCATTCAAATGCCAGTAATTCTCAACACTAGTTTTACTCATTCAAATGCCAGTAATTCTTCAATACCAGGGACCTATGCACTCTTACGTGTGCGAAACACACACAATCAAACTGATAGTGAAGTGGCTTCTTCCAGATCGTGCGAGCAAGGGAAAATCACAAAAAAGGATTAAAGTTAATTATGGACGATTGATTGATTTCTAAGCCAAATTTCAAAACTGTCTTATTTCAACTTGCTTGATTTAGCTAACTTTTTGATGCATCACTAGTTTCCCGTTTCGTTTCATGATATGGCAAACCTGGGTTTGCGCTAATACTGTCGCACACCTGTGCTTGCAACATGTACATCATTTCGAGCTTCGTCATTAATTGGCAGTTTAGGCGGATTGATTCACACAAGCCGTATCTGTTTTGTAACCCTTTTGGTTGTACATACAGAGCGTAACGAGGGGCAAGAGAGGCACATTCCTCCGGGCGCCGAATCACCACGGGAACAAATAATTACCATGAAGGGCGCCGAAAAGTCTCAACAGTGTCATAAGTACTTCCTTCAGGACAGTACATTTACTCCCAAAGGACCTCAGGTTCGAACACTGGGGCGTCAAATTTGCTTCTTGCCCCGAGCGCCATCTAACCTCTTTACGCCCCTGTCCACACATACAGCCACATAATAAAAGGCGAAAGTTTTGTTGTTTACTGTATGCGCATACTTCATTCTTGTTTAGTTTACAAGGTTCAAACTGTCAACCCCTGGGTGTCCGCCAAGCCAACCGCATACTTTCTCTGCTCGACTGCTATTCGACGAGACATTAGCTTGATGTTTTTGCAGTTGTGAACTGCCCTGTCCTAGCGTTGAGTGTGTTTTGCTCCACTTTTTAATGCGCAGTAATAGTTTTGCAGTTGTGAACTGCGCTGACGTAGCACTGAGTGTGTTCTACTCCCATGTTTTGACGCGTTGCCGGATATCTTTGCAGTTATGAACTGCTCTGTTTTAGCGTTGGGTGCTGTGTTTTGCTCCGGTCTCCGAACTTGAAGCGTTGATATTAATTTCTGTTTAGGATATTACAGTGACACATTGTACAACAACGTGTAAGCAGAGTGCGTGTAGAATAAAATGTGTTCTTACAGGGTAAACACACAGGTTACTGTTCGCTGTGTGGTGCTGGAACAAATCCATGTTTCAAGTATTGAACACCATGTTGCCTGCTATTCGTTTTTGCTTACTGTGGCCGTACCTTACTCTGAAACAAAAATTATACCTTAAGTACAACGAAGAGTGCACCACATTGCCTAACCTCAGTAGAACAAATTCTAAACCCTTTAATGACCTTCGATCAATCCGCTAACACTCTTCTGAACTTTCAGCAAATTTTGAGTTCGTAGCAATGCAAGATTGAATTTAATCTGCAGGTGTTGAAAGCATTTGAACTTAACCGTGACATTAGCACTCGTCCACTGGCTCTGCCATTTCTCTCTCGCTTGGTTCCTTGGCGCTACCCAAAGCTAGCGTGCGTTCTGAAACACACTTCTGTTTTCTGGAATCTTTTCAATTCCCTTCAGATAAGTTATTCTTGTTAGCACCTAACACTATCTGCAAAACATACAAACTGCATTTCTACTTTCGATTTGAACTCGTACAAAGTTATTATTATATTTGTGATCATTAAACCCCTCCATCCAATACTAGCTCACGCTTTTGCTGACGGGCTGGTTCTAAATTGATTGTGCAAGCGTTGCAGTTTTCACATCTGACCGGTGATATGTAGTCATTGTGACGAAACGAGCATTATTAAGTAACATTTGCCCGTGCCGAGAAAGTACGGCTGCCGCGAATTTCAGTCATAATCATTTCATCATTCAGGAGGACGGTTTTGCTGCGCAGCTTACCGCAGTGATGGAAACTGCAATTACACAAATTATCTTCTAGTGCAGTGGTTTTCAACGTGGGCGCATCTTCTGTGTGGGTCTTTTGTCATTTTTCTAATGGTCGCGAAAGCTTCTGATGAAATATTCACAATTACATCCAGATTTTATGTGTCGTATATGGAATGGAACCACTTTTTGTCGTAGCCAAAATAATAGGATCACCTGGCAAAAATGATAACCTAATTTTTCATTCAAAATTGTTTCAGTTTTATTATGACCTTTTAAGTTTTAATTATGACCAAGTTGTGAGTGTGATTATAACCATCCGTTACAGTACTGTTACGTTTGGCAACGCACGAATCACTTAGTGACGTAAGAATGTGCTTTGGTTGCAAATTAGATATCTGAATGAGGTCGGTAACTTGGGAGTTATTCTAGTTTTCAATTACAGTAAACCTCGGTTAATCCGGGTTCATTTAATCTGGATCTTCGCCAATACCGGATGAAACTGGTGGTACGAATGATTTCCATTTTTTTCATTATGAAGATATTCGGTTTATCCGGATTTTTTAATCCGGATCTTCGCCTATACCGGATAAAATCTGCTTTTTTCACATCTCCTAATCCGCATTTTTCTGTACGTCCACGTTGTTTTCTTCTTAAAAGCGCATGACTGGTCCCTAGAAAAAATCAGCTGCTTTCAGACGCAACACGAAAGTGCTCACGATCACCAACGAACATTTAGAAATATAATAACATCGACCGCAACTGCGCGCAACTTAGGCTTCCACTGTGCATAGAAACGATTATTGAGTCACACACGGGCATAGCATATGACGTTGAACCAGTGGCGTACGTAGAAAATTTTTCATGGGGGGGTTTATTCAGTGGCATGTGGTGGTCGTTTGTATTTGGTGTGCGCTCTTTGTGACATCACAATTTGAAGCCATATTCATGTTTCCAAACTAACGTTTTCGCGAAATTTGTTGACATAATATGCATATTCTTCTATGCGCACTACCCTTAATTTATGTGTCATTGCACTGAATACAAAGTATCAGCGCTGCAAGTTAGAATATCGGAGGAAAATAAGCTCAACGCTACGACACAGCAGTTCATAACTGCAAAAACATCAGGCTGCGCATTCAAACAGGAGAGCAAACACACTCATCACGGCGTCAGAGCAATTTACAACGTGGCTGCTGTAAAATGAGGCTGCGCTAATGTCTTGTCGAATATGAGCAATGGAGCATAGAAAGTGTGCGGCTGGACTGTCCAACGCACACCTCGGTTTGCAAGATCGAATCTTGCTAAACTACGCAAGATTTGAGAATTCGCATAAAGTACGGAAGAAAACTTTCGATTTTTTGTTATGTAGGCTATAGATAGAAGTCCAACAAATTTTTAGTTTTCCTTTTTCCCTGCTGAGACGTTATCAAATGCCTGAATGCATCTATGTCAGTGGTTCCCAAAGTGGGCGGTACCGCCCCCCTGGGGGCGGTGAAGCAGAAATGGGCGATTGGGGGGCAATAGGAGACCCAGTTAATAATTACATTTCTGTTGTCTTACCAACTTTGAGTGACCGATTGTCATAAAAACGGTATGATCAACTAACATGTATGCATGTAATTTGTAAACGAAAACTTAGCGTTTTGGAAACAAAACAGAGGTGAAATGCTAGGAGATAAATTGATGAACTGCGGTTTCCATCACTGAAGGTAAGCTGCACAGGAAAACTGTTCTCCTCTATACTTAAATTATTATGATAGCTGTACTTCTTGGCACGGGTAAACTGCTACTTAACAATGCCCGTTTCGTTGCAGTGACTATCACCGGTCAGGTGTAAGAACGCACGCTTGCACTTAGATTCAGCCTGTAACCAAAAGCATGAGCAAATTTTGAATGGAGTAGTTTAATGATCACAAATATAATAATAACCTTGTACGAGTTCAATTCGAAAGTAGAAAGGCAATTTGTATTTTTTTACAGAGAGTGTTAGGTGTCAACAAGAATAAGTCATCTAAAGAGAATCGAAAAGATTCTGGAAAACAGAAGTGTGTTTCAAAACGCACTTTAGCTTGAGCAGCGCCAAGGAAATCCAGGGAGAGAGATATGGTAGAGCCAGTCACCATTGCAAAAATTCATTTGCATTTAGATAGTTTTGAAAACCTCAAGTCATCGCTAAACAACACTTTTGAAAATGGTCATAAAATCAATCAAGGACCTTGTATTCACAATGAGTTATGTGAGGGCTACTATGGCGTGATGTCATCGCCCAACATTTAGAAAGGTCTAGAACAGGGCTTCTCAAACGATGTATCGCGACCCGAAATGGGGTCGCGAAACAAATTGGCCTGAGGAATCAGATATAACAACTTTTCTAAATTAGCAAGATAATTAAAAGTAGGCCTGCAGTGAATCTCTTTCTACTGCATGATCTGTGTAAAAATTATCAATTGCATCCATCCCATTAGTTATGCTTGGTAACTTCTTTAAACTGAATTGTTTTTTACTAATTTTTTTCGCCTTACTGTTCTTGAGTAGCAGTTTATTCTTGTAGTAGTCACATGTTGTCACCACGTGCCATCCTGTGTTGGTGCCTGCTTGTGCAAGAAGCCTTCGCTTCGCAAGTTCTTTGTTTGTTTATTAAGTTGATTCGACAGCTCTTCTGGGTTAAGTCATCGCCTTATGGTATGAAGCCATCGTCTTGAGGTTAGCAGTTCTGGCAGCAGTGTTATACTGGTTAAGACCGGTTTTGTCAACTGCTCTGACTTTAAAACTTCAGTTCTTTTCTTTTACAAAGTAAAACATTTGTAAGAGCTTTTCTTCTGTTTGCTTTTATCCTTTGAGTTTATCATCATACATGAAGGACGTTTTAGTTCTTGACTTTTGTTGACTGTATTTCAATCGTGTTGGGTCTTCTCATGAAACATAGACCCAACCCTGTTTGCATTACGTTGTGGTTTTGTTAGGCTACTGTATAGTTCCCTTCGTGGATTGTGTGCATTTGTATAATTTCGCCATAGGCAAAAATGCTTATTGAGATTGGTAATGGGACGTTTACACATATCATTAACATCTAGGCTACTCATCAAAGGTCGCATATAAAAACCTTTTTGAAAATGGGGCCGCAGAACAAAGGGTTTGAGAAGCGTCTAGACGGTTTCCAGGAGAAAGATTGTCTGCAATGTGACTTCCCTTAAAATGCATGATGTGCTGCTTCATTTACAGTCAGTTTCCCCTCTGCACCTTTGCTGTATATTTTCTATTTTTATGAATTATTCGGAGGCACCTAACAGGGGTTTTCACCAGACATTTTGTCTGGCATTTGATGATCTACAACACCTTTAGTTTATTTCTACTTGGTTTCACACGGTTCCTTGTTCGCAAGTATTGTCTTAAATTCGGGGTCCTTTTGGGGCTTTCCAACGGTCACATCCAGTAGAGACGACTAGGCACGCACCATACCTCAAATTGGTGTGCAACTTTCTAGTGTTCCCTTCCTGAAGTGCTGTTGGTTTATCCATATCGAAAAGTCAGCACTGGTCACATCGGGTGGTACGATTTGCACATTGAATAAAAATTTGGTGCCTGACCAATCAACTTCTGAACTTCACCATTTTTAAACTTTGGGTGAAAATTTAGCTCAGTCTGTCATTGGGAGGGTGATGTCACTGAAGACCAGAGAAATTTTGAAAGGGTACACTGTTTTGCTGCTCGTCGCTGTAATTGACCATTTCACTATATTGCTGAAGGTGTTTTTGGAACGATTCGATTAAACGATTTGTTGTCTGATTGTTTGGAGAACTGTAATTGGCAATTTGTACTTCAGTATCCTCGATACCATCAATGTCTACCGTACAAGAACGCAAATAATAATTATAAATAATGATTATTTCAAATTGAGTGTCTCACTGTCTCAGCATAACTCTTCCTCTTGACTTCAAAATATACATATTCTATCACTTTGACTGTCTGCAGGTGAATCTAAATACTAACTGTGGTTCGATTGTTTATCCCAGTGATATTCAACGTGGGCGAAATCTCCCCACTTGGAGTGATTGTATGTGCTAAAGGGGCGATTTTGTGATTTACCAGATTTGGGGGGCGATTTCAGTTTGCAAGGTGGCGATTTCTGTAGATTAGAATATGCTAAAATTCTGAATTGATACCAAAAATAAAAACTATTTTGCCACTTTGGAACCAATTCATTTGATGCATTTACGACTCCATGTTTCACAAAAAGGTTATAAAACACAAGATATAGGGCTGATGATGTAACAATCAAACTAGCATTGTCCGGTGTAACGCATTAATGCACTAACTATATCCACGGCCATGGAGAGCGATATTGGTTGGGAGCCAAGCACGGCGTTTCAGATGAATTTTCAGGTATATTGTTAAATATCTAATGTTTAAAATAAGCTAAAATAGTGGGGAAACTGTTGCAAAAAGTATTTTTGGTAGTTTGTTGACCTAGTCCAGCTACGTCCAGCCCAAATGGCTAACTGAACCGAAACCTATGCCATTGTCTTAACCAGGGCCGCACATGGAATGACATAGGCTATTAATTAATGAGTGCCGTACATTGAATGACTTACTTTGATCTTAGCAAACTAAATTTAGTTTAAGCTAATGGATTGAAAGCGTTCGAATCCTAACTGCAATGGTAACAGACTGGATGAAGTGGCACTGAAGACCACCTGCATCAAAAATGTCAAATTCAAGATATTATCGAAATAAGGACAGGTTGTCAGTATGTCGGATAATTTTACTACAACGAAAACCTGATGGGCCGCACCAAATCTTCGATTAGGCCGCATGCGGGCCGCGGATTGGACCTTGCTGGCCCAGTCGTTGCATGAGCAGACTCGAAAAAGCGACATCAATAACATTTGCAAGTCTCTAGGCATGTCAACACGCGCGGAATTTTGGACTTTTTTCGTATACCGTAGTATGCATTGATTCGTTTTATTATGTATATGTTGGTTGAAAGCAACCGGCACTGATAGAGCTATCGGAAAATAACCAATCGACCGAACTCTTTTTTTTAAAGAGACGAAAAAACGTCATTTTTTAAAGACGAAAAACGTCAGTTTCGTCGAAGATACTAAAAATGGTCCAACAATCATAACATTGCTACTACTGAATCATCGCATGAATTTTCGCTGTGATTAAGAATGTTGGTCAAAAGGTTCAATTAGCTTAAACCTAATTAGTTTTGCCGTGAACTGCCACAAATCCCCACAACTGCATGTGTTATTATTAGCAAAGTTGCCTTGAAACAAGACGTCATATAGTTTTCGGTAGAGGATTGCCAAAACATTGTTAAGCATAACAGTCACAGAGCGGTATCAGGTGTTTTACAAACTTTGGTTCGTTTCTTTAGTAAAACATGGAACCAAGTGTCTTTTATTAAAAAATACGTGACAACTGAATGTTATGAGACGATTTACGTAGCAATTATGGCTAGCAAAGTTAATTACAGCTAGACGTAAGTTGTAAAACGTTCTTATCATGTTTTTCAGTCAGTTCGAGTCTTTTTCTGTGCTTGCAGATATAGCTGTACTGTGTTCTTCTGACTAATGACACAGTATGTCAGTACAGTAGGCTAGGAAAGGGATAACTTATACTCAGGGGAGTGGTGGGGTGGGAAAGCGTGGGAACGGCGGTTCTCACACCTTTTTCACGTTTTGCTTCAAAATGAGCTTTATCCTGTTTCAAAATGGTTAGTTTTTGGATGGGTTCCTACACCTCTATTGTTAGCACTACATTCCTGCTTAAACTAGCGAGTAAGTCCAATCACCCCTATCTTGGCTAAACTAAACATTCCAAAAAATTCTTTCCGCCACCTGTAGTTTGAGGTTTGCTAAAAAGTCTTTCTGTTGTGGAAATAACGCCAAAAGTTGGATTGCGTAGAAAGTGACTGGGTGAAGTGTTTTGCCAGTTAACTGACATAACCGAATGCGATTTTATATCCAGGAACTTTTCATGACTGCCAAAGCGATAATGAAGCATGTGCTATATTTTATCATCACGGATGGTCAGACGTTTGGATCAAGTGTAGTGAGCGTTTTCCGGAAGTTTTGGGGAAAGTTAAAGTTAAGCTAATATAACTACTGAAGTTTCCACGAAATATGTTGCTGAGCAAGTTTCAACCAAGTACTGCACATGCGTGATAAATACCGCAATCATCTTGATGAATAAGACCGGATTGAAACGCCATAGGACTTAAGCTGACCGATTTGCAATCTGCTTTGAAAAACTTGCAGATAAAAGCCAGGGGCAAGGTTCGCAGTAGTTGTAACCAGGACTGTGGAGCCGAAACTCATATTTCTGGCTCCGGCTCCAGCTGCAAGCATCCAAAATTTTTCGCTCCGGCTCCAGAACGACTTGGTCCATTAAAATTAAAAACAATTGCATTTTGTACTAATGGCTTGCTACACAAAATATGTCTGTTGAATGGGAACTCAAATTTCAGCCATCCAAAATTATTTGGCTCCGGCTCCACAGCCCTGGTTGAAACCAACTGTTTTTGGAAATGAATAACGTTTCTACAAATGCAATTGCCTTCGTTTTGTTTGTTTATTTTTGAGCTAACTAAACTGCCCCTTTATTTGATTAGCATTGAAATAATTTCAAATTAAAATAATATTTTTGCCAACACTGAAGTCATAGGTGGGGGTGGCGATTTTGAAGAAAAGTTTCTGTAGGGAGGCGATCGAACAAAAATGCTTGAAGAGCACTGGTTTATCCATTTCTACGTCAGTACATAGAAGGTCTGGTCTGTTCGAAAAATCTGTCTTCAAATGATCTAACTGTCGTGTAGCCTGCGGTGAATGGCGCTATTAAACAAAATACTTTCCATTGTGACGCAATGCTACATCACATTTGCATTGATGAACAAAGGATATGCGTAGCAAGCTGAAGCAATTGTATTCCAACCAACTGCTGTTCAAAGATTAAATTATGCTTCATTCGATACCAGGTTCAGGAATAAGCGCTTGCACAAGTAATTGTCTCACGTTACGCACGAAAACGATTTCGTACGTGTGGATCACGCAAAACGGTGCCTCTGCTATAGAAAAGGCTTAAATAGATTTCATCCAATTTAACGTTCGCGATATATGTATTGATTATGTGAAACACTTTCTGTCACTCAAGACGTTTAACTGTGGAAAAACTTTTTAATGCAGTATTGCGACATTGCGGGGATTCCAGGAGCAGATACTGTATACGCATTATTAAATCGACACAGCGCGTAATCCCTCAACTGAAACAGCAACGTGCAGCAGCCTTGAGCAGACTCGCAGGTGCAGAGGTGGCCGCAGGCTTTGAACGCGCATATATATTAAAATCAATTTTTTAAGTTTTAAAATTCTAATTATTTTCAATGTTTGTCTTTAGAAGCGCTAGACTGGAAGGCTAGCCTAGAAAAAACAAGGAATGTGGTTGTGGAGTGAGCAAACTGATGAAATGTTTACTCAAAAATCTGGTCAAATCAAATGTGCTGAAGCACCTGCGTTATTCTTAAAATCAGGGCTTCTTTAACACATTTACTTGGAGGCAATTGCGCCCCAGTCCCTACGTTTTTCTCCAGACAAGCCATTTTCCCCATCCCAGAAAAAGTCCTATGAACAAAGGAAAAAAATGACATTCGGAGCGAACTAGCAAACATTACGCTACTGCTCCGTTAGTTCGAGGTTTAAAATGCCCCTCCTCTCAAAATCTGATAATAATGGCCCTGCACAAAATCACGGTAATCAAGGCTGTGAATGCAAGTGAATGCCGGCGCAGTGTGCCGAGGAACTGTGCACAACGGACAAGGGAATGAAGGGGGTGGTTAGTGTTCAGCTGCGCCTGGAGCGCCAGCTTGAAAGTGAAATGTTTCCTACGCAGGTGGGCCAGTGGAATGCCCGAGAGTACTGGTACGAGCTCCCTGCCAGTCGGTTTCATGCACCCAGAGATGATGCGTAACGTATCGTTTAACGCAGCATCTAGCTTTTTAGTGTGGGTGCTGCGGCACCAAGCTGGTGTAGCACTGTAGATCAGACCCAGCGCTGAAGTTCGGAGTACAGAGGCGTGGCACTCCACGTTGAGCCAGCCAGGAGACGTTTGAGGCAATTACGGGCTCTGACTTGCCGCAGAGGCCTTCCAAGTGCTGCCTGAAGGTGAGCTGGCGGTCAAGTGTGACTCCAAAGTAAGTTGGATTTTGGGTGTAGGGGATGGTGGTACCGTTGACGGTGACCGCTAGCTTACGGCTGGATTCCCTATTGTCCAGGTGGAACGCAGTGCATGTAGCTTTGGCGGTACTCAGCCTGGGCCTCCTTGCAGATAGGTAATCAGCGATTCTTTGCAAATCCAAAGAAAGGACTTCTTCCACCTCATTCTAACACTTGTGAGAAAACATGAAGGTAAGGCCATCAGCATAGACAAATTGGGTGGAGACGGTGTCAGGGATGCCACTGATATAGATGCATAGGTGCAAGCTTTGACCTTTGAGGCACTCCGTTCTTCAGACGTCGGAGACGGCTGCATTGCCCATCGCTAGTTTTCAGGATGAAGCTGCGGTTTGAGATAATGTCGACAGTGAAGCGGACCTGGTGTCGATGAGGGATGGTCTGGAGTGGCTTCATTGTCAAGCCCTGATGCCAGACAGTGTCACAGGCTGCAGTAAGATCCAGGAGAACCAGACCCGCCTTACATCTTCCCTCATAGCTCTCTTCAATATCGCTAGTCAGTTTGACAACCTGTTGGACAGTTGAACGACCGCTTCGAAAACCAGCTTATTGGGTCGGCAGCTTGGGGTCGACAACAGGCTCGAGTCGAAACAGAAGGAGGCGTTCAAGTAACTTGACGATGAGACAATCGAATGGCTGCTCAACACCTGCCGCGAGATCTAGTGCGGCCTAGCAGTGGACAGTGATAACTCACTTAAACGAAGTCCTTGTTAAAAAGTGCAAAACTCCCTGTTGCTTTGTTGACTGCATTTTGAATATTCCGCAATATACCTAAGACAGCTACTGCCAGTGGCGTGCCATGACGTTTTGGTAAAAAATTTCAGACAACAGTCTCAACATTTTTAGAGGTCATAAATATACTAAATCTTTAAAAACCTGTTTGTACCAACAGACGCCAATGTAGGCCTACTTTCTCAAGAACAAAATGAGTAAGAAACTGTACAAGGAGTTCATTTTGCGTCATAATATCCAGACTAAACTGGCTACGTGGTACAATTGGTAAAGCACGCTCCATCAAAGTTACTAGGCTGTGTTCGATTTCCTATCTGTCACACCGAAGACTTGAAAAATGGTATTTGCGGCTTTTTCAGCCTTGTGCTCGGCGTTCATGGGCGGGTGCAAGGGAACGGTTCACGCGAGGTGCTGCCAATGATTCGCTATCAGTGCAGCATTCACTGCGAAAGCAGCGGCGTGGCCTACGCGGCAAGCAAGCAGAGATGGACGCCCCACAGACGACTCGACCGTCTATCGCAATCCACATGTCGGTCACCAGGTTTTTATTCGACATGAACGCTAACCATTTTCAGCTACTTGACGGAAAAATCTAGGTGGTTTTCAGAGCCGGTATAAAGCGAAATTTCTGACTTCACGCCATGTGTGCAGGCACAGAGAAATATTCTACGTATCAAATACGATGAGGAATCTAATGATTAGGGCTTAGAGTTTAGTGTTTAGATAAGTGTGTCGGGTTAGGGTTTGGGTTAGAAAAAGAAACATGATTGAAGTCTAAGACTTAGTCCAATATTTTTCATTGTTGTACTTATTTTCATGCTGTAGCTTGTTGTGGGTATCGGACATCCAACCAAAATGTTTTAATTTACGCAACACACATAAAAAAAGTAATCGCCAAACTTTATTCCGTTACCCTGAGAAGCAAAATACTGACAAGCAATAGGTCAGAAATTTCGCTTGAAACCGGATTAAAGGGTAGGGAGGCCAGGAGTAATTTTTACTGGAGGGCCCTATGGAGTAATTCATGACGTCATCGTTTGTAAAAGTTATATTTTCGCTAATTCCCAAGGTTCCCGTTTGTCTTTTCCGGTAGTCGAGAATGTGCTTACTCAAATGCACATACAATTAGCTGCGAGAAGAGAATTTATTATATGAATACTACAATGTATATTTACAAAGAAAAAACTTTCACAGGGTGGAGAGTGGCTCGGCAAGGAAATACATTCACCCGAACAATAAGCAGAAACCAGAGATTACCAACAAAAACACAGGAAAAAGAACATGTCAATATGGCCTGGTCAGGGCCTACAATTCCACTACGCTCCCTCTCACAGCACTAGGATGAACCAAGTGATTCTTCTGCCCGTCACAGGCCACTGCGCTCGCCAGCCCGGCGCTACAGAAACTACAGCTCCAGTTCGCAGTTCCAGGTTGACTGTGCTTAATTGACAGGCAACAACCCTTCCAACCGGTGTCTGCTATAGGGACACCGGCGCTGCAAGCGCTAGCAGCTCCAGACTTTCATCATTTGCAGTGTTTTCCATACAAAAACAAATAGATGTCTAATGTTATGGTTTATGCATAAAGTTTTGGAAAGGGAGGGCACATTGTCAATTGATCTTGTTAATGCAACTTTAAATATCAAAGCAAAACCGTCGCCAGAAAGTCTTCAACAGGGGAATTTTATGTTTGTGCAGGTGGGCTTGATATTGACATTCTAAAATTTGACAAAAACTCCACTAATTTACAGTGTTTCCTATTTCAAATTGGGGGCTTGGAACTTTTCTTAGGGGGCTATGCCCACCAAAACCCTCGTAGCGACGGGACTGTATCAAAGTAAAACAATAAACTAGCCTAAAAATGAAATTTACTTTGAAATTTTTTTCGGCTCTCCAACAAAATTGCAGATCTGAATTTGGCTACCTTCATCGAAAACATTGAGAACCACTGGTTCAAAATACCGTGTTACGGATTTAGTCTGTTGCAACGTCTCGGTTGGCGTTGCGTTGAAAATGCGATTCACCACAAACAGGACATGTGCGCGAAGAATAACACCCATATATATGTGGCGGAAACAAGCAATAATAGTGATCCCAATAGAGTGATCTTGTTGGGTGACCTCTTAATAATGCTTGTGAACATGGTTGGCGCACAGTTTTCAAAGTGGGAGTCACAAGTGCACGTCAAAAAAACTATAGAAAGTTTTGTGGTTTGAATTGGCAACTGTGACCTCACCAGTATTGAAATATGACGTCATTACCTATACACCGTATGAAGGTCTAAGTTACACAATTTTAGACAAATTACACCACCATGAAAACGTATCGGTGAACCACCTGAAATTCAAATAGACTATTACAGGGGCGACCCAGGTCACCACCGTCACTCGGGCTCATCATACGACTTATTCTGACTGAATAACATCGTTTGATGCTTGCGTCATTGAAATTTCCATTTTCTTTCATTCTGGCTGGCAATATTGTTGCTCTGTGACGTTAGTTACGTAATAATAAATCAGGAGTTATCATGATAACTTCTCCATTGATGAGTAATGTACATCACAAGCAATGATAACGCCAGCCAGTCCTCTGCTTACTAGGCTCATTCGTATTAGCCCGAGTTGCTGGACAATTTATCGTTCGTTTGAAATTATTCTCGAAATGGGAGCTCTCCATTGGATTGGACTTGAAATTCAATGTTACATACAAATCCATTGATTTAGAAAACAGTCAGTCTGATATGAATTATGTTTCAAAAAATACTTAATTGCATAGGGTAGCTGGGACTCTAATGGATAAGCTCGAGTAAAGCGCGAAGGAAGTCGATGGAACGCCTTTTATTCAGGTCACCTGAAACATGAACGCGAAAGGTCAGACATGGAATGAAAAAATATGAACAGTGACAAGGTCCAAGGAAAAGAGCTTGAGTTAACAACTTAGTGAAGTGGGGGCGTGGCTAGTGGCACAAATATACAAAGCAAGCAAGCTCGTGTTCTCCGATATATACCGTATTCGAAGACTGGGGCTAAGCCCGAGGAGCTCGTGCGCAGGAGTCGTCACTGGGTTGTTGAAATTATCAAGAAAACAGCTTTGAAAAAACAGGCAAATATGACACAGCAATAATACCTGTCTTAAACACATTCAAAATCACAACTTTTCGACATCTTGAACGCAGAAGCAGGCCCGTAACCAGGGGGTAGGCCCTCTGCAAAATTTTTCGCTCCCCCTGGAAAGATGTGCTGGACATAGTTTCAAAAATTTGGGCCCCTCTCAGAAAATTCTTCGCCCCGCCTGGCGTGATATAGGTAATGTATCACATTCGCTTAAGCTTAATCAAACGTAAAAACTTGGTGTTCAATAACTACAGGATATTTTGCGCAACTGAAAGTTTGGCAACTGTGGCAGCCGGCGGATACTTTTTGTGTTTCATTGGTGTACAAAACCGATGGACTAAGACGTTGGTTTGGTGAATTGCCTCCTAAAGATTTTTAGACGATGCACGTTTTGACGTAAATGGACTATCTTCCAGATAGCTTTATGCATATAAATATATAGATTGCACAATTAAACTTAAACAAAAATATTTGATTTATCATGGAGCATACCTGCAATCAATGTAATTAGCCCAAAACTTGTGTAGGGTAAAGTGGAATGAAAAATACCAGTCATGGTCCCAAGCTGGTTACGGGCCTTCACTGAAGTAACATGACTGAATACTCATTATACAACTGCATTATATACCGGAATGCAAAGACACGACAACGCATATGTGGTTAGTAGCAAGTTGTCTGCTGAAATAAGGTTGCCAGTTATGTTGAAAATGCAGAAATATATATAGCAGTTTAGTGTTGGCATTGAAAAAAAACAGTCGAAATTGATCTGCCAAATATTTCATTTTATGTATAAGACTCAGCAAAATATCTCTGTTAGGAATGGTATTAAAACGCTTGAAATTACACCAATTTTTTAATGGTGTAGCACAAACGTTTTCCTACACAAAGGCATGGGTGTCGGAAAGGGGACAGGAATTTGAAATTTTCAGCAAAAAAGCGGTTTTCTTAGTTTCGAGTGGTAAAAAACAAATTTCACCACTTTTGACCCCCTAGAAATACGTTTGTAAAAACCACTGGGGCCCCCCTGGAAAAAATTCATCCGACGCCCATGAGCACAAGCATGTAAAATTACACCATTTTTGTAAAAAAATTGTTGTATTACACTATCTGGCAACACTGTTCAACAACACAAATACGGTAAGCAGGGTGACAGTGACAAACTGTGCACGGTGTTTTCTGCCAAACATTACGAAATCCTGCCAAATTACAAATAATATATAATATATTATTGAGAAATACTGCTGAATTTTGCAACATTTTTACGATTTACTTTAATAATGGACCCAATACTAATTGTGTTACTTAAAATTATTCAGGCAAAATTTGAAATTCAAAAGTGGGGTGCCAGGCCCCCAGAGAAATATAAGTGGGGGCCTAGTCCGGTGCGCCTCCCTCCCGGTTCCGCGACCTATGTTTGTGAACCAGCTGAACAAATGATTGTGTATCTGCTAGTGAGGAGGACGAGAGTTACCTCGTCGGGTTATCTCTGTTGTTGCTTGCTGCCAGTGTGAAGCTTCGCGCACTTGCTGCTCGGGCTTTCCCATCGCAACAAATCTAACAGCACCACTAGTTAACACTATAGCTGTTTACATTAATCTATCCGATTGCTTCGTTTCTTCCCTCTAATCTCAAAAACCTAATGTTTCCATATCTACCTGACTCACCAATCGCATCTAATTGTCCCGAAACACCTTTTTCATTTACTGCTCATCCAAAAACACTTACAGACATTTATTTGACAAGATATTATTTAAGCTTCTCTTAAGTGAATTCTACTCTTGCTCAGACGACGACAGAGGATTTTTGTTGCATAGCAGTTTTTCAACAGGACCAGGATGTTGTGACATCAAGATCTCCGCTTCGGCCAAACTGTCACTCATTTGCATTCTATTCGTTTCTGGCAACAGTTGAAAAAGGATACCTAGATAAAAGTAAAGATTTCTGCAAGGCTTAAAAGATTCTTAGATTGATTATGTTTTTTGAAACATTTAGTAAGCAGCGAAGGACATTTCACATAAAACTTCTGCCTACGAAACAGGTGACGTTTTGGTGTAGCAAATTATCTAGATCAGTGGTTCTTAATCTTTTCGATCAAGGAAGCCAATTCCAGGTCTGAACTTTTGTTAGAGAGCCGCATTAAAAAAAATTTAATACACGTCAATTGACACGTTTTGTTTTATTGAAGAACAAAGTATGTTGCACAAAATACCAGAGGTGCTATTGAAAGGTTGCTGAAAGCCGTAGAAAGAGTGCTTGGGAGCCGCATGCAGCTCCCGGAACCGCGGTTGAGAACTATTATTCTAGATACATGCCCCATATATTTTCGATACGATCAATATAGTTGAAGTTTGCTGCAAAAGTTTGAAAACATGAGCTAAAAGTTTTGCCGAACATCAGGTGCTTCTCTGCAATGTTTTGGTCGAGAGCAGGTTCGGCTTCGGTTTACGTTGCTTTAAATTTTTATTCCAGAAACCGAACATCTTCTTTCCAAATATCCTGTTTACACCCGATCTGAAGAACAACCTAATGAAACGTGATAATTGTTGTTTTTCTATATAGTTTCAATTTAACAAGTGATTATTACTTGGAAGACAATTAGTGCCATTCAGCAGATAAAATATTTGCGACGAGTTTTTCGTGCAACGGCGATTGGTAACCATTACCTGGACCCCAATTATAACAATGAACTTTACTTTCGGAATCACAATAGTTTTTTTTCACCACTGCATGTGATGTGCGCTTGTGTTTTTCACAAACTAAGAAATTGATTGTCCATACAAAGTTTGGTGTTGCAGAAAATTGCCACAGAGATTGATTAGTTCTCTAGAGGTTTGCTTGCCATGCAGAAAAGCGAAAGAATAGCAGTAAAGGCCACCATGGTTCATCATGTAACTGTTTCAATGGATACTTTATATTCTTTGCACAACTACCTTCACAGCTGTATCACATTTGCTTAAGCTTAATCAAACGTAAAAACTTGGTGTTCAATAACTACAGGATATTTTGCGCAACTGAAAGTTTGGCAACTGTAGCAGCCGACGGATACTTTTTGTGTTTCATTGGTGTACAAAACCGATGGACTAAGATGTTGGTTTGGTGAATTGCCTCCTAAAGATTTTTAGACGATGCACGTTTTGACGTGAATAGACTATCTTCCAGATAGCTTTATGCATATAAATATATAGATTGCACAATTAAACTTAAACAAAAATATTTGATTTACAATGGAACATACCTGCAATCAATGTAACTAGCCCAAAACTTGTGTAGGGTACAATTCATCAGCATTAAACGTTCATTCTAATTGTGTCTACAATAAGGTTGAAAAAGGACTTTCCCAGACTGGGCAAGCATACCTGAACAAGGCTATAACTCTCAACAAAAATATTTTATTTATCCTGGAACATACCTGCAATCAGTGTAATTAATCCAAAACTTGTGTAGGGTAAAGTTGGATGAAAAATATCAGTCATGGCTATTCCTGGAGCAACTATAGCTCCTATTCTCGCACAAGCACTTGCAAAGTTTAAAGCTGTTGATCTGTTGCAATACATATTAACAGAAGATTGTTATACATCAATAAAATCTGTAATTAGAGAATAAAAATTACGAGTGTTTAAAGTATGTAGAAAACACAACACAAAGCGTATTGCAAAAAAAAACTTTTTTATTAGGGTTCTGTCATTGCTCATGAAAATGACTGAGATTGGCCACCTTGAACACTTTTGTTACGATATTTACTGTTGAACTCTAAAAACATGAGCATTACCAAGATTAAGAAAAGTGGTTTAACGTTATTCAGCTTTTTGCGATTGTTGGTTGTATGTACGTAACGTCTAGAAAAAATATAAACATAATCACTGACCATTATGAGCACATGCCCCAGTGTAATGAGAGAATATCTTAATAAATGCACATGAGACGAGGATTTGGTGTGAACTAGGAGATTCATCCCAAAGCTTTTCGTCTGACACTCTTCAAGGGATATCGTCAAAATGAAGTGGAGATACTACCGAGCTGGTTTATATACAGAAAAGAAGAGATATCATTGGTTAAAACAATGGCCAATAAGAAAGGGTTTAGGAGATAAGAAAGGGCGAAGCTGACATTGGTTGAAGATGTAATTTGGACCTCGTCGAAACGTTGGAACGGTCAACCAATGGAAAGGTCAAGAGTTTAGGAGATCTTTAAGGAGTAAACGAATTCTTTTTGTTTGCAGAGAAGAGGATTCAAAGATTTGATGAAAGTCGCTTCCAGGGTGGAGAGATGAAATGAAGTGCGAGCTCAAGCGAGGACGGAGAATTTGTCCTTGTTGTAATGTAAGGCACATTGGGCGTTGTCAAGAAGATGTTGACCGATGGCGGATTCGTGAAATTGTCGGCGACTGGTGTCCTTAACAGGGCGTGGAAGGGTTTGACGGGTGTGTGGAGTGGGAGGATTGGTAATCGATTTTGGGA